>Ga0256406_1001318_pt1 | contig 40677 bp, 30 predicted proteins | sample RumenRJG_03DNA_FD_185986 | JGI IMG/M metagenome (GOLD analysis project Ga0256406, IMG submission 185986) | Bovine rumen microbial communities from Lethbridge, Alberta, Canada - RJG_03 | ecosystem: Host-associated > Mammals > Digestive system > Stomach > Rumen | place: Canada: Alberta | collected... | reverse complement strand
AATCCGTATAAACTCAACAAAAACCGGACTTTTCATAATTCATGAACTGTATTCAGTTGTCAAGGAACATAGTTAACATTTACTCGCGGATGACGCCTCTGCAAATACTTTTGGCGTCTCAATCATTGTATCATGACACAGCAGAAAATGCAACCGTTTTCTCTGTTTCGTCCCCGATGTCAGATCATCTTTCTACGGTTGATCATCCGGACAAGGTCCTCATTTGTTCTCGTATGTGCAAACAGATCCAGAATATTTTCCGCCGCCTCTTCCGTCTTCATCCGGTTCAGCGTACGCCGCATAATATTGACTGCCTCAAGTTCCTCTTTTGAAAGAAGCAGATCTTCTTTTCTTGTTCCGGAACGCACGATGTCAATGGCCGGGAATACCCGTTTCTCCTGAAGCTTCCGGTCGAGGACGAGCTCCATGTTTCCGGTCCCTTTGAACTCCTCATATACGACGTCATCCATCTTGCTTCCTGTGTCGACAAGCGCCGTGGCGAGAATCGTGAGGCTTCCTCCCTCGCGCATATTCCGGGCAGCTCCGAAGAAACGTTTCGGCATATGAAGCGCCGCCGGATCCAGACCGCCGGACAATGTGCGTCCGCTCGGCGGAACGACCTGGTTATAAGCCCGGGCGAGGCGCGTGATGCTGTCGATAAAAATCATAACGTCCTTTTTATTTTCCACAAGACGCTTCGCGCGCTCGATCACCATCTCGGATACGCGGCGATGATGGTCCGGAAGTTCATCAAATGTCGAGTAGATCACTTCGACGTTGTCTCCCTGAACCGTCTCTCTGATATCGGTGACCTCCTCGGGCCGTTCATCGATGAGAAGGATGATCAGATGCATCTCCGGATTATTCCGGAGTATCGATTTTGCCGTATCTTTGAGAAGCGTCGTCTTACCTGCCTTCGGCGGCGATACGATCATCCCTCTCTGACCCTTTCCGATCGGGCTGATCAGATCGACGATCCGCATCGCAAGGCTTCCGCCCGGACGTTCGAGATGGATTCTCTCATTCGGGAAAATGGGAGTCATATCCTCAAAATGCATCCTGCGCTGGCACTCGGCCGGATTCATCCCGTTGACCGAATTGATGTAGAGAAGTGCTGAAAACTTTTCGTTTGCGGACTTCACCCGCGTATTTCCGGAAAGCATATCTCCGGTCTTCAGCGAAAATTTACGTATTTGGGAAGGCGACACATATACGTCATCATCGCCCGGAAGAAAATTTTCCGAGCGGATGAAGCCGTAACCCTCCGGCAGAACTTCAAGAATCCCGTGCGCCTCACTCCCGCTGTCCAGTTCCTGAACATCCGTCCTCTGCGTCTTCTGCGCATCGCTGTCCTGCTGCGCCGTGTAAGTCTGTTCTTTCTGGATGTCGCCGTCCTGCTGCGCCGTGTATTTCTGCATCTTCTGCGCATCAAATTCCTGCTGCGCCGTACGCTTCTGAACCGGATGGTCCGATCCGCGCCCGTACGGATACCGGCTGTTCTGGCTGCGTTTTTCCTGATACCTTCCGTTCTGATACCGGTTTTCCTGTGGCCGGTTCATCGAACGCCTGTTTTTTCTTGTCTCATGTCGTTTTTCCGAATCCGCAGAACCATCTGTTTCGGAAACTTTCGCGCCGCCCGGCGCTTTATTCGTGCTTCGAAGATCCGACGCGGGCTCCTCCTGCACGGAATCCGCCGCCGTGGTATCTGAACCGGACCGGGCCTCTGCCTCATCCGCTTCAATCATACGGTCGATCAGCTCTTTTTTACGGAGTGTCGAAATCCGCTTTAATCCCCGGGCTTTCGCGACACCCTTCAATTCGTTTAAAGGGAGAGACTCATATTGTTCTCTTGTCATAAAATCACTCCTGTGTTCTGTTTTAAACCTGACAGTGAAATCGGGTAGTGTGATACGATCTGTATCGGGACGAAAGACTGCGGCTAACAGGACTCGAACCTGCACGGTCTCCCAACGGAACCTAAATCCGCCGCGTCTGCCAATTCCGCCATAGCCGCATTTGTTATCGACCGGCATGAACTTCTTATCAGACAAAAAAAAGGATAAGAAAAAAATGAAGCATCGGGGACTCGAACCCCGGACAACTTGATTAAAAGTCAAGTGCTCTACCACCTGAGCTAATGCTCCATTTACTGGGCCAGCCGGATTCGAACCGGCGCATACAGCAGTCAAAGTGCTGTGCCTTACCGCTTGGCGATAGCCCACCATTCGCCATACGGCAGGGTGGATAGAGGGATTCGAACCCACGGTCTCCAGAGCCACAATCTGGCGCGTTAACCAACTACGCTATATCCACCATATTCAGATATCAATCTCCGGTCAGGAGATCGAACCGTGCCTGAAGGGATTCGAACCCCCGACCCACGGCTTAGAAGGCCGTTGCTCTATCCAGCTGAGCTACAGACACAAGAGCAGGTGATGGGAATCGAACCCACATATCCAGCTTGGAAGGCTGGTGTTCTACCACTGAACTACACCTGCATGCAAGATCGGGGTGACAGGATTCGAACCTGCGGCTTCCTGGTCCCAAACCAGGCGCTCTAGCCAAACTGAGCCACACCCCGCTTTGAGGAGGATGTTCCAGTTCCCCTCGTTCCGCCGCTCCCGCATCCGGCTTCGGCGGTCCGCATCATCCGGACGTTGAACGGAATGTATCCCCGTCGCATGACGCTTGATTATTATATAATTAATTTTTTGTATTGTCCAGTGTTATTTTTCTTTTTTTTCTATTTTTTTAATCAATCTGTTCGATGCGGAAGCCCGGCATGTGGTTTTCGTCAATCTCAATCAGCCCGTACGTCGGTTTTTTCCCGATCTGGCGGGGATAGGCGATCGAACCGGGATTCATCATCGTGACGTTATTTTTCTTAAAAAGCGTCGGACGGTGCGTGTGGCCGAAGATGCAGATGTCCGCTCTGCGCACCTCCGCCTCGGCGAGCAGGCGCTCTGTGCCGAGCGAAACACCGTAACGGTTGCCGTGTGTCAGGAAGATCCGGAAATCGTCGATGCGGAACGTCAGCTCCCGTTTCAGTCCGGATCCCCAGTCATTGTTTCCCGCAACCATAAAAAGCGGGCAGTCAAAAATATTCCGGATATAATCCTCCTGGCCCTCGATATCGCCGGCATGAATCAGAACATCGACAGAGCCTGTCCTGTCTCTGACGGTCAGCAGACGTTCGGCGTATCCATGCGTATCGCTTACAACAAGTATTTTCATAACCGTCTCCCCGGAATGTCACAAGAGTCCCCGTCTCTGCAGCTCTTCTCTCGCCGCCCGAAGGGCCTTTCCCCTGTGGCTGATCTTATTTTTCTCGTCCATCGGCAGCTCGGCGGTCGTGCGCGACAGATCCGGAAGATAAAAAATCGGATCGTAGCCGAAACCGTTCTCTCCCCGCTCCTCGTACCCGATCTTTCCCTCGATTGTGCCGCGGACAGTGAATGTTTCGCCGTCCGGCAGGACCGCCGCGATTTCACAGACGAAGCGTGCGGTACGTTTTTCCGGCGGAACGCCTTTGAGTCTTCGGATCAGTTCGGCATTTTTGATGTGGTACGAGGTATCTCTTCCCATATAACGGGCGGAGCATACACCGGGCTCTTTTCCGAGTGCGTCAATCTCAAGACCGGAATCATCCGCGAGAATAATCGTGTTCTCCGGGTCGAGCTTCGTTCCCGGAACAGCTGCGGCCGCTGCCCTCGCCTTGATCATCGCATTTTCCGAGAACGTAGTGCCGTTTTCCTCCGGATCGGCCGTGATCCCAGCCTCTTTCATCGACAGAACACGGCAGGGAAGGCCATCTAAAATTTCCCGTATCTCTCTCATTTTTCCGGAATTGCCGGTTGCAAATACGATTGTCTTCATAAATCTCCTCAGCTTCGCTTCGGCGGGCGCGGACCCGGATATTGGTAAAAATACGTCTTGATCATCCCGTTGTAAATCTTACGGTTCTTCGCAGCTTTCCGTCCGATGCAGCGCTCCACGTCGTCAAATGCGGTGATTAAATACAGCGACCATGTGTCGAGGAGGCCAAACCGTTCACCGAGTGTCATGTACAGTTCCGGGAGTTTCTCCTTTTCCTCCAGCCTCTCGCCGTACGGCGGGTTCGTCACGATAAACCCGTAAGAACCGCTGTGCGAAAGCATCGATATCGGCCGCCTCTGCAGATGAATCAGTCCCGTCACGCCGGCCCGTTCCGCATTTCCCCGTGCGGCTTCCAGAACCTCTCCGTCGATATCATACCCCTGAATATCCGTCCGTACGGAACGATCCACGAGGTCCTCCGCTTCCTCACGCGCATTGTTCCAACACGAAGGTTCGATCAGATTTTTCCATTCTTCACCGAGGAACGACCGCTTCATTCCCGGAGCCATATGGCAGGCCATCATCGCCGCCTCGATCGGAAAAGTCCCGCTTCCGCAGAAGGGATCGACCAGAATCCGGCTTCCGCTCCAGGGCGTCAGCATCAGAAGCGCCGCCGCCAGTGTCTCGCTGATCGGAGCTTTTGCAGTCTGGCGCCGATAGCCGCGTTTATGCAGCGACACGCCGGTCGTATCAAGACTGACCGTCACCCGGTCTTTCAAAATCGAAACGCGGATCGGGTAGGACGCTCCTGTTTCTTCAAACCAGCTGATGCCGTATACCGACTGAAGCCGGCTTACAATCGCCTTTTTCATGATGGATTGAATATCGGACGGACTGAACAGTCTGCTCTTGATCGAATTTGCCTTCGCGACCCAGAACTTTCCGTCCTTCGGGATGTACCGCTCCCACGGAATCGCACGCGTCTGTTCAAACAATTCATCGAATGTCACCGCGGTAAATTCTCCCGTCTTCAGAAGGATCCTCTCTGTCGTCCGTAAAAACAGATTTGCATCGGCGATCGCCTGCGCATCTCCTGCAAAAGTGACCTTTCCGTCTTCTACGTGCGTCACATCATAGCCGAGATCCGTGACTTCACGCTTCATCACCGATTCCAGTCCGAAATGGCACGGTGCGATCAATTCAAATTGTTCCATATCATCTCCGTAAAATTATACCGTCTTTCATCACTTTCACGTCACATTATATCAGACTGCCTCCGGGAAGAAAACCGCCCTGAAAAAAAACAGGGCGGTTCGCTTCGTATCGTTATATCTTATCTAATTCTTAATCGTTGCTCACGCGGCATTCCACTCTGTGATCCACACTCCGCCGCCCTCAGATACGGTCTGGCAGGTGTAAATCACAAGATCACTCACATGGTCTGTCGTTACATTCTTCCCGGATGCGGTGAGCAGCGCTGACCCGGTGTTTTTTCCTGCTTCGACCAGGACGCAGCGGTATCGAACCGTATTCCCGTCCCTTGTCACGTAGCAGTACTGGCCGCTGCAGTTTTTCAGCTGCCTGAAATTGCTCTGGTAATTGTGATCCGCGATGACAGGCTGTGCCCAGCCTTCCAGATAGGCTGCGGAATTCTCACGGTCAACGATTGCCTGTGCATCGCCGTTTGAATTCAAAGCGACATCCGTCCCGATCGCCGGAATCGCGAGATTGCCCGCATCGCCGAGATTGGACACATTCCGGCTCTGTCCGGAAACAGCCTGCGATGAAGCATCCGGAACCTCGTTCGAAGAACCGGTATTCCCTGCGCCCGCAGCTGCCTTCGCGTACCACGCGATATCTTCGTCCTTCCAGCCCGCCTGAACCAGCTCATTCTTTTCACTGACCGAAGTCGTGAAATTGTGTGAGCCGCTCTTCGCGTTCGGATTGTACTGACGATAGACCGGACAGCTTTTGTCCGCATCGGAATACCAGCAGATGCCTTCATACTTCCAACCTGCGCCTGTAAGGCTGTCCCGCTCAGACGAATCATCCGTGTAGAAATGATCCCCCGCGTTCGCATTATAAAGCCGGTAGACCGGAACCCCTGATTCCGGAGCGATCCAGCCGACCCCTTCATAATTCCATCCGGCTGTCACGAGCGTATTTCTCTCACCGGAATTTGCGGTATAAAAATGCTCGCCGCTGTTCGGATTGTAGAGGCGGTACATATCGACTTCCCCTGTACGCGGAAACGATCCGTTCTCTGCACGGACCTGCCCGTCTGCATAGGCTGTAGAGATACCTGCAGTCAGGCAGCACAATAAACCAGTTACAATTATAAGTTTCTTCTGCATAATAAGTCCCCCTTTGTTTATAAAAACAAAATATTATGCAAAGATATAACGATAACTGCTTTATTAAATTTTTCTTAATTTTATACCATCGCAGGCTAAAGATCAACAGGCATTTTTTTACTGTTTTTGTACAGTGAAACACCCCGGCAGGGGAGCTGCCGGGGTGTTCCGAGGGGAGTATAAATAATTAATAAGGGGTTATTAATTGTAAAAAAAATTTTTTGAAGGGTAAATTCTTTTTACAAACAGATTATATACCACTATCTGAAGAAAATCAACAAGAATTTCCGCTGTATATGGGGTAAATCCTGTGACTTTTTACGGGAACCGCCTCTCTCCCTCCACTTGCGGACCATTTCGTACGATCATGCCTCGCGCAATGTATCTACAATCCTGTTAAACTGCATAAAATGCGAGGCTTTTATAAGAATTGTGTCTCCATCTTTCAGCACTTCGCGAAGATGTATCATCAGATCTTCGCGTGAAGCAAAGCACCGGATCTCCATCTGCTCCGGCGCGGTCTTTTTGGCACCGGCCGCGATATTCTCCGAAAGCGGTCCCACACAGAGGAGTGCGTCGATCTTCATGGCGCCTGCCGCTTCTCCGACTTCTTCATGCAGACGCACTTCATCCGCGCCAAGTTCTCCCATGTCTCCGAGTATCGCAACCTTTCTCCCGCTTCCGGACTGGAGCACTTCAAGGGAAGCCTTCATTGAGGCGGGATTCGCGTTGTAGCAGTCGTCAACGATTGTAAAACGTCCCGTACGGATAATATTGAATCTTCCGGCGAGTGTTCTGCAATTCCCGATTCCGCGGCGGATCTCATCGATCGACAGCCCGTATGTAAGGCCGACCGCAGCACCCGCGAGTGCATTATACACCATATGCTTTCCGGGGATCCGGATCGTTGCGTCAAAGCTGCCCTCATCGGTATGAATGGTACAGGAAGTTCCGTCGAATCCGTGAGGAACGATCGCGTCCGCATATACATCGTTGGAAGGATCCAGTCCGAACCGGACAGGATCATGACCGTTCGGGCGGACCGTTCGTAGCTTGTCATCATCTCCATTCAAAATGACATGACCGTCTTCCCTGAGATAATCAAAGATTTCTGACTTCGCCCTGAGAATCCCGTCCCGCGTTCCGAGATTTTCCAGATGTGCCCATCCGATGTTCGTCATCACGCAGGTGTCCGGCCGGGCGATCTTCGCAAGACGGTGCATCTCGCCAAAATGACTGATCCCCATCTCAAGCACCGCGATTTCATCCCCCTCCCGAAGCCGGAACACGGTGAGCGGAAGCCCGAGCTCATTGTTGAAATTGCCCTCGGTCTTCAGAACTCTGTACTTTTCTCCGAGAACCGAGGCGATCATCTCCTTCGTGCTCGTTTTGCCCACGGATCCTGTGACGCCGACAACCGGAATATTCAGCTGCTTCAGATAAAACTCCGCGATCGCTTTCAGTGCGCCGAGCGTAGAGTCCGTCTGAATGAACGGCCGGTTCTTCCATCCGAGATCGACCTCGGAAAGCACGCATGCGGCTCCGTTCTCCATCACCTGATCCGCAAATTGATGTCCGTCAACTCTTTCTCCTCTGATTGCGGCAAACAGACAGCCGTCGGTTACCGTACGGCTGTCTGTCGTAATCGCAGTGACTTCAAAATCAGCAGAAGAAAGATCCCCCTTCAGTGCCCCGCCGCAGCACGCGGCGATGTTTTTCAGTGTCAGATTTTTCATCAGTCCTGCCCCATATTATTTTTCATATTTTTTCATCGAAATAGCGATCAATTTCTCGCAGAGCTCCGGATAGCTGATTCCGAGAACCGCTGCCTCCTGCGGAATCAGGCTCGTCGGCGTCATGCCCGGAAGCGTATTGGCTTCCAGGACGAAGAGTTCTCCGTCCTCTCTCATAAGAAAATCAAGTCTGCAGTAATCCGTGATACCCAGGGCCGCCGCGGCACGCACCGCGATGTCCTGCATTTCTGCGGTTTTCTCACCGGTCAGATCCGCCGGACACGTCTCCACCGTCGAGCCTGCCGAATATTTGTTTTTATAATCGTAAAAACCACATTTCGGCGCGATCTCAATCACAGGATACGCTTCCTTGTCGATAACGGCGACGGAAAACTCACGGCCCGTGATAAACTCTTCGACCACTGCCTCGCCTTCGAGTTCAAACGCCGTATCCATCGCGGACCGATACCCGCTGATATCGCGGGCGATCGTCACACCCACGCTGGAACCGCCGCAGCACGGCTTGACGATAACCGGGTAGGAGAGGCCGTTTATTTCCGGGTTCGGATAGACCGGCTTTCCGTCCGCCTCTTCCAGTTCATCCCGGACAACTGAGAAGCCTTTCGGGGTCGGGATGCTGTGTGCCAGAAACGCCTGTTTCGACATCGTCTTATCCATCGCGAGGGCGCTGCTCAGATGACCGGTTCCCGTGTACGGGATGCCGAAAAGATCAAACGACGCCTGCACTTTGCCGTCCTCGCCGTTCGCGCCGTGCAGTGCCAGAAAAACAACGTCCGCTTTCAGGCAGATCTCCAGCACGTTCGGACCGAAGAACCCCCGCCGGGTCCGCTCCGTCTCCTTTAAGAGCGGGTTCCGTGCGCGGATCGAATCCGCCGCACGTTCGGCATCGTACTCTTCCGGGAACAGATCATCGAAGTCCGCATCCTCCTGTCCGAAATAAACATCAAGCAGAATCGCACGGTGGCCGCGGCTGCGGAGTGCACCGCAAACACCCGTTCCGGATACAATCGAAACATCCCGCTCCGTGCTCGTGCCGCCACAGAGCACAACAATATTCATCGGTTTCTTCATGATTGAGTCTTCCTCTTCCTTAAATATTTGATCAGCCGGCTGTAACCGTTCCGGTCGGTTTCGGTCCGACGACCTGATCAACACTGTAATATACAACGACCGGATATCCGATCTTCATCACATCGAAGATTTTTCCCGCTGCGTCGTGCGGTGTGTTGACGCACCCGTGGGATCCGTTCGTTTTATAAATCGTCCCGCCGTACTGAGATCTCCAGCTCGCGTCATGAATTCCGCATCCGTCATTGAACGGAAGCCAGTAATCCACCTTGACGCCCGAAGACTCAAAGTTTGCATTCGCCTCTTTCGCATCGATCGCCCAGACCGATCCGGAAGGGGTACACGTTCCGCGAGCCTCATTTCCGGTAACGACCGGAGTATCGGCGATCAGCTGCCCGTCTTTATAGCACCACATCCGCTGCAGCGAGATATTGACTTCACAGTACGTATTCCCGATATCATTCGTAGAACGGTCTGTTCCCTTATAGCGATAGACCGGTTCAATCGTCTCGGTCTTACCCGCTTTCAGATCCGCAAGCAGCTGCTGCGTCGTCGCATCGCGGGCGATCAGCCATCCGTAATCGCCGCCTGCAGCAAGCTGAATCGTCTCGCCGGTCGAGGTCGTGAACGAATGCGCAAGCCCGAACGTGTCCGTATCGCGGGCCATCTGCACAACCCAGTCCGATACAGCATTTTCATCGAGCGCGTAATTGCCGTCCGCATCCTTTTTGATCCAGCCGCGAATCACAGAAGCGTCGACAACCTTTGTACGGTCTTTGAAATCATATGTGATGCTGGCTTTCAGCATCGTATTCAGCGTATCGCACTGCTTTTGAAGTTCTTCACTGTCAGCCGTCGTCTCCGGATTTTCATAGAGGCCGGCGGCATCCAGATCCAGTGTGGTAGTCCCGTTTTTGACCGCATCCTCGATCGCGGTCTTTGTCTTGTCGCGGTTCAGTTTCGTACCCTGCTGCGCTTCAACTACTGTGAAGGTGTCGCCGCTCTCGTCAATATGCGCATCCTCGGGCTCTGTCACATTGGATTCCTGGAAACAATCAAGATTGTCCATGATCGTATCGACCGACGTCTCATCGTACGTAAAACCTGTGCTCACCGCAAGCTTCTTGTCTTTTGCAAGTTCAACGAGCCAGAGTTTTTTATTCTGATCTGCGAGAAGCCTGTCGATGCTCCCGTCGTCCGCGTACTGCATATACAGCTGATCTCCGGTGATTTTTTCCGAAGCGCCTCCGCGTTCCTGAAGCGTCAGAGTATATTCCCGGATTTTATCCTGAAGTGCATAACGCACTTCATCCGCTGTTTTATCCGATACGTCAACCCCGTTGATCGTCGTGTTCGGCAGAAAACGTTTCGAATAATACCAGTTACCGATAAAAAAGATCGCAACGAGCGCGCCGACCAGAATGACAAGCAGAACAATAATCAGAATCAGATTTTTTGTTTTCTTTCTTTTCATATTTTCGAATGTACTCCTGTCCGAACATTGTAATATGGATCCTTTTGTCCGTCAAGAAACCCGGACCGACCGATCTTTTCTTTGAACGGTCCGCGGTGCCCCGCGCGGAAGCTCAGCCCATGGTCCGGACCCTGCTGCTGTGCCGTATGAAATCGTTAATTCGAAACAGGACCTGCGGACCATCTTCCGGATGCTCCGCAGGGAAGCACGAGGCCCGTAGAACGGACGGGAAGTCCGATCTCGGAAGATTCCACCCTGCCTCCGCGCCCCTTTAGGGCAGTCCGGATCATATAGGTTAAAACCGCCGGCGCAAGTCCCGTCGTATAGGAATTTACAAGAAAAAAGAGCGGCTGATCTGAGAGCAGCTTCGCCGCAAGTGAGATCAGATCGAAGATGCAGTCCTCAATCTTCCAGATCTCTCCCTTCGGTCCCCGCCCGTAGGAGGGCGGATCCATGATCACTGCCTCATACTGCCTGTTTCTGCGTATCTCCCGCTCGACGAATTTCGTGCAGTCGTCGACAAGCCAGCGGACCGGACGGTCAGACAGCCCGGAACACTCCGCATTCTCCCTCGCCCAATGTACCATTCCCTTCGATGCATCGACATGCGTCACGTGCGCGCCCGCCTCCGCGGCGGCAAGTGTCGCGCCGCCGGTGTATGCGAATAAATTCAGCACGCGGACCGGACGGTCCGCCCTCCGGATCAGATCCGAGAACCAGTCCCAGTTCACGGCCTGTTCCGGAAATAATCCCGTGTGCTTGAAGCTGAAGGGTTTTAACTGAAACGTGAGATTCCGGTATTGAATCGTCCACTGCTCCGGAAGATCAAAAAATTCCCATTCTCCGCCGCCTTTTTTGCTTCTGTGATAATGGGCATTCGGATGTCTCCAGCCGGGATCCTTTTTTCCGGTATCCCAGATCACCTGCGGATCCGGACGGATCAGCGTATAACCGCCCCAGCGCTCCAATTTTTCGCCGGAGGATGTATCGAGCACCTCATAATCTTCCCATCGGTCCGCAATCCACATAGACACTCCTTTTCGTTTGCAGCTGAACATAAAAAAAGACCGGAACCCCTGCAGGACAATTCTCCGATCTTTTTAACTCGAAGCAGGATACGGGAATCGAACCCGCCTCTCCAGCTTGGGAAGCTGGCGTTCTACCAATGAACTAATCCTGCACACCCGGCAATGCCATCTCACAGCGACCGGTCTGTTACCTATAATATAACATCTGCGTTTTCCGGTCAAGATGTTTTTCTTCATACGATGGTACTTGAACCACCCGTCATACCGTCGCTTGATCTCTTATTTCATTAATGGTAAATTCCATGTCCGTCTTACCAACACTGCTTTCATTTGTACAAATTTTCGACATTTCAAGGATTTATTTGCTTTTTCCCCTTTTACAGTATATGATAGTACAGTTTCAAAGAATGATGTTACTGATCCATGTGATTGGTTAAAGAGGGACAGGAGGCTTTTTTATGGACACTCTGGAACTGATCCGTAGTCTTGCAATTATTATTATCTTCGCGAAGTTTTTCGGGCTGGTTGCGCGGAAACTTCACGCGCCTCAGGTCGCGGGCGAGATCGTAGCCGGTCTGCTGATTGGTCCGAGCCTTCTGAACTGGGTTCAGGATGCCGATGTCATCAAGGCGCTTGCCGAGATCGGCGTCATCCTGCTGATGTTCAGCGCAGGCCTCGGAACGGACCTCAAACAGCTCCGGAAAACCGGAGCGAAGGCGACAGTGATCGCCTGCTGCGGCGTTTTCGTTCCGCTCGTACTCGGTACGATCCTGTATATGTGCTTTTACGGATGGTCCGCCGTCGGTACGGAAGAGTTCTACCGTGCGCTGTTCATCGGTACAATCATGACCGCCACGAGTGTTTCGATCACGGTTCAGGCGCTTCGCGAGCTCGGCAAGCTGACCGGTCTGGTCGGAACAACGATCGTCGGTGCAGCGATTATTGATGATGTGATCGGCATCCTGGTTCTCACATTTGTAATCGGCTTGAAGGACCCGTCCTCGAATATCGCCCTCGTCGCTCTCCGGACTGTACTGTTTTTCGCGTTTGCGGTCGGCGTAGGTTTTATCTGCTTCAAGGTTTTCAAAGCACTCGACAAACGTTACCCGCATACGCGGCGTATCCCGATCGCCGGTCTTGCACTCTGCTTCGGGCTTTCCTATATCGCGGACCGCTACTTCGGCGTCGCTGATATCACCGGTGCTTATGTAGCAGGTGTCATTCTCTGTTCACTGGATGATTCCGATTACATCGCACGGAAGATGGACATCAACAGTTATATGCTGTTCGGTCCGGTATTCTTCTGCTCAATCGGCCTTCAGACGAACGTCCGCACGCTGGACATGAGTATTCTGTGGTTCTCTCTCGCATTCGTCGCCATCGCAATGATCGGAAAAATCATCGGATGCGGCGGTGTCGCGAAGCTTCTCGGTTTCACGGGAGAAGACAGTCTGAAGATCGGAGCCGGTATGATGACACGCGGTGAGGTCGCTCTGATCGTCGCGCAGAAGGGTCTGCAGGTCGGAATGCTGGAATCAAAATACTTCACGTCCGTCATCCTGTTGATCATCATCAGTTCGATCCTGACTCCGATTATCCTCAAATCGCTCTACTCCAAGAGGGATGAGGCGGATTACACGGATTTCAAACATCCGGTGAAAGCTCCGCTTGGCGGCGCAAAATCTTAACTTTGCAATTACCCAATATCTGGTTTTTTACTGCAAAAAGGGCCGGCGCCGAAATGGCGCCGGTCCCTTTTTACACGGATTCTGGAACGACCTGTCCCGATCTTTGCTCCCGAATATTTACTCCGCCAGCATATTCGGAAGCCAGTAGATCAGCTGATCGGGGAACAGAATACAGAGCACCACAACCGCGACGATGATCGCGATAAACGGAATTACACCCTTATATATATCTTTCATCTTCACGGTATCCGGCACGATTCCCTTGATGTAGAACAGCGCAAATCCGAACGGCGGTGTCATAAAGCAGGTCTGGAGCATCACCGCGGTGATCGCGACGATGAACAGACGGTCGAAGCCGAACTGATCCATAAGTGGCAGGAAGATCGGGAATACGATCATCACGATCCCGAGCCAGTCGATGAACATACCAAGGATAAAAACGATCAGGAGCATGATCGCCAGAGCTCCCCATTTGCCGATTCCGATGCCGAGCACCCAGTCCGAGATGATCTGGTCGCCGTCGAGCGACAGGAAGACACCGGTAAATGCGGAGGCGCCAAACAAAATGATAAATACCATGGCCGTCGTTTTCGCGGTGTCAAGGAGTGAATCCTTCAGCATCTGCAAGCTGAACTGTTTATAAAATATCGTCATAACAAAATCGAATTTATTTGGCTATAATGTAGCATTAAATTTCATTTTATCATGTTTTATTGTGCTTTCTGACTATATAAAAAGACACGCGACGGATAACTCATCGCGTGTCTGCTTATGTAAATTTCAATAAATGTTCTTAACTGATCTGCCACTTTACATGGCTTCCCCTGTCATTTTTCGTAACAATCAGCTGATCTTCCATCTCCTGCCTCAGCTCGGAGACGTGGGAAATGATCCCGATCAGCTTTGAGCCCCCCGCCATCTTCCGCAGGGTGCGGACAGCCTGATCGAGTGACCGGTCATCCAGGGTTCCGAATCCTTCATCGATGAACATCATATCAAGATGGATCGAGGACCGGCCCGCAGTGATCTGATCCGCCATTCCGAGCGCAAGCGACAGTGCCGCCAGGAAGGATTCCCCCCCGGAGAGCGTCCGGACCTCCCGCTCCCGGCCGGTCACATAGGAATAGACCGAAAGATCCAGTCCGCGGTTTCTGCCCTCGCCGGCCCGGTCCAGATCAACCATCCGCAGTTCAAACTGTCCCATCGACATCTCGCGGAATCTCGCATTCGCGTTGACAAGAATCTGTTCCAGATAATATCGCTGTACGAAGGTTTCAATATCCATTCTGGAGCCGGAAACCTTCCCGGCGAGTACGGAATAGAGATACGAAAGATGCTCCTCCAGGCGGATCGATTCTGCCCCTTCTTTTAATTTTTCCTGCAGCGTGGAAAGAACCGTCCGGTCCGTCTGCCAGAACCGGTCCGCCGTTTCCGCTTCTTTTGCAGCCGTCTGATAGAGATCCTCTGTCCTTCGCCGTTCTTTCTCAAGGGCCTCCAGATCCGGCTTTTCCTGTGTTCCGATCGTTTCTTTCGCGGCGGTCTTCAGCCGTTCCGCGCTGCTTTTCTTCTCCCGGAACGACCCGATCTCATCCAGAAGCCGGCCTCTGGCTTCTTTTTCATCGGGATACTCTTTCGTAATTCGCATCCACCCGCTCTCAGACAGACCCCGGCTTTCCATCCCCTCCCGATACGTCAGAAGATCCCGTTCGAACTGTTCTGTTAACTTGGGAAGCGCCTTTTTCCGGTCCGCGAGAAGCGCCTGTGCCCGGTCCCTTTCCGATTTTCGGTTTTGTTCCTCAGAGATTGCAGATTGATACCCGCTTTCCGCACGGGCGGAACGTTCTCCCGCCGCGTGAAGCGCCAGGTCCGCTTCCTCCTCCGAGTGAAATTCCGGTGCGGTCTTCGAGAGATTTTCCAGAACCGCCGCGCTTCGTTCCGCCTCCGTCGCCGACTGCGCCGCCGCTTCCCGGAGCTGCCGGTCCTCGTCCGCGAGCCGTTCTTTATGCTTTCTGCACTCCTCCGCCTCTGCGATTGCAGCGGAGCGTTCTGTCCCCGCTTGTTCCAGACGGACTATTTCCTTCCGGACTCTTTTGGCCTCCTTCCGGATAGCGGAGGCTGCCTCCCCGATCCGGCGCCGGATTGTTTCCGGATCCTCGGAAATCTCTCCGGAAAATACTTCGTCACGCCCGATTCCTGCCGTCCCGGCTGCATCCCGAAGCAGCCCCGCAACTTCCTCATGCAGGACTTTTGCCTGTTCCTCATAAACAGCCCGGGCGGAACCAGCCTCCTCCGAAAGCCTGCGCTGCGTCTCGCCCAGCGCGTCGGACTCCTTCTCAAGACGTGTCAGCTCTTCCTCTGTGACCAGCCGCTCCTTCTTTTGTATCGCCGGATGCGGATGGATGGCAGATCCGCAGACAGGGCAGGGTGCCCCGTCTTTCAGATCGGAAGCAATTACTCCGGCGATGTTGTCAAAAAACACGCTTCGCCTCTCCCGGTACAGAAACAGCGCCTCACCGTACTGTTTCCCTGCCTCGAAGTATCGTCTCTGAAGACCGGCCGACCGCGCGCCGGCGCGTTCCGTCTCCGCCGCCGCCTTCTGCAGGTCAGCCACCCGATTTTCAAGTTTTTCCACCTGCGAAAACTGTACTTTCATCTTCTCCAGAAGGACCGGGATCTCCGAACGCTCTTCCGCCCTTTTCCGCGCATCGTTCTCTCTTTCCTCGAACTTTGTGATCCGTTCCCGTGATTCTTCCACCCGGGCCGCAGCCTCCGCCGCCTTCCGTTTTGCCGCTTCCGCTTTTTTTCCGGCGCTGCGGATCTCGCGCAGCACGTTTCGCGCCCGGTCCGCCTTTTCCTTCACGGCAGAGAATTCCGAAAGTGCAGCATCTCTCAAATTTCCTGCATCGGCTGCCCTTTTTTCCGCGGCGGCGTGTTGTTCTTCCAGTTCCGGAAGTTTCTCTTCCAGATCACGGATCTTCCCGGCCGTTTCCTCCGCCGACTTTTTTGATTCATCTGCGGTCCGCTTCATGGCAAGCAGCTCAAAGGATTGTTCGATAAGGGAAATGAGCTTCTGTTTCCGCCTGATCTCATCTTCCTGTTCACCGCACCGCGCAAGCGTCTGTTCCGCCTCAGCGAGCTGGCGATATGCGGACGCGAGGCTTTCCGCCCGGGTCAGCGCATCCCTCGCATCATCCCTTTTCCGGATCGCGGCTTCACGTCGGCCGTCTGCGGTTTCCTTCGCTGCCTGCAGCTTTGCATCCAGAGATGCGAGATCTTCTGTGAAGCCGTTGAACCGTTTCAGAGAGAAGCGCTCCGTTTTCCGAATCTCATCCCGCTCTTCCCGCATCCGGGCCGCAAGATCATCCTCATTCTCCGGTATTACACACTGCTGCACGGCGGATCTGCACACCTCGAGAAGTCCCAGATTTTTTTCCCGAACCCCTTTTAGCCTTTCGGCGGCCTCGTCCGTGATTTTCCGATAGATTCCGGTATTGAACAGGCGGCTGAAGATTTTTTTCCGTTCCTCCGTGCTGCTTCGCAGCATTTCCATGAATTTACCCTGCTCGATCATCACGACCTGCGTAAACTGTTCCCTGGAAAGGCCGACGATCTCAATAATCTTTCGGTTGATCTCCCCCATGGTCCGGGCGACGGGGATCCCCTCCTCCGAATCGGAAGCGGGCAGCTGAAGCATCGTGACCGATTCCGATTCGACGCGGATCCCCTCCGGGTTCGATTTGCTTTTCCGGAGGAGGCGTCTCTCATGCTGGGGGATCCTTGTCACGACATAGTACCGTTCCTGCTCTCCCTCACGTTCCGAAAATCTCAGCTCGACAAAGGGTGTCACATCTTTCCCGACATACTGGCTCTGAAAATCCATACCCGTCCGTCCGGATTTCCCCGCCTTGTCGGATCCTCTTCCGTACAGCGCGAAAACGATCGCCTCAAAGATTGTCGTCTTCCCGGATCCGGTGTCCCCCGTCACGAGAAAGAGATTCTGATTTGGTCTTGTAAAATCGATGACCGTCCGTCCGCCATAGGAGCCGAAAGCCTGCATCGTCAGCCGCAGTGGTCTCATATCTATTCTCCAGAATTGAAAAACGGGCGCATCAGACGCCCTTTACATGGTTTACAATCTCGCGCAGCAGCGCATACTCCTCTTCATCCGTCTCTTCCGGCAGAAACGCCTTGCACAGGCTGTATGGATCGGTCCTTTCATCCGAAACCGCACGTGCGCCTGCAGCGTAATCGGCGGAAAAAGGAACCACCCGGCGGATTTCCAGAAGATTCGGAAATACCGTCCGGAGCATATCCTGCAGATCCGTCTCCCCCTCGCCCGCGGTGCCGGTCAGATCAATGCGAACATAATCATCCGTTCCGTTCTCGAAAACCTCCTCCGGTGTTCCGGAGATCACACGCATCTTCCGGCGCGGGGACAGGGGAAGGGCCTTAACCGAAACCGTTCCCTTCTCCCCGAGTTCCACCTCGAGAACCGCCTTCTGCTGGTCCGCCTCTCCGAACGAACAGGGAATCGGCGTCCCGCAGTACCGGAACGCTTCATTTCCGACCCGCATCGGCTTGTGAATATGGCCGAGTGCAGCGTAATCAAACGGAGAAAGTATATCCGCGCCGACCTGATCGATGTTGCCTACGGTAACGATCTCCGACTCCATCCGCTCGACTGCATTCGCATCCGTCCCTTTCGGAAGATAAAACTGATGACTCACGATGACATTCCGTTCGGATTCATCGATTTCCTCCCTCGCCAGCAGCCGGCGCAGCGATTCATCGTACGAGCAGCTGTTTCCGTTTTCATCCGTCCCGACGATGGGACGGACCATCGACGGGCGGACGAAGGGGAGAAGAAAAAAATTGACCGGTCCATGCTCATCGAACAGGGTCGTACGGAAAATATGCTCGTCCTCTTTCATCGGCGGAATCCCGATCATGAAGATCTTTTCTTCCGAAAGGATGTCCCGAAAGAGATTGATCCGCGCGGGGCTGTCGTGATTTCCGCTGATCGCCATGACCGTACACTCCGGGAGAGAACGCGTAAGTCCGGTCAGAAACGAATCAAACAACTCCACCGCCTCTGCCGACGGAATCGCCCGGTCGTAGATGTCTCCCGCGATCAGGATCACATCCGGCTTCCTCTGAACAGCCAGCTCCCGGATCTCATCCAGAATATACCGCTGATCGTCCGCCATGTCCCGGTTGTACAGCTTCAGGCCGATATGCAGATCTGATAAATGAAAAAGTTTCATCCTTCCCCTTACTTTCCGAAGGCGATCCGGTGCAGCACCTCCCGGTCACAGAAAAATGTCGGAACCGCAAGACGCTTTTCCTGCGACGCGATCGCTTCATAGGTGCGGGTCATCACAGAATCCGGGATTTCCCATTTCCCGCAGACCGCCTCATAAAAATCATGCAGCTCCGAAAGATCCCGGAACCCGGAAAGTGCCAGGAGCGTCTCCCGGTCTTTTTCGTCCGCCTCCCTGAGATACCCTTCCTGAAAATATCCGATCGCCGCGCCGTGGGGCATATGCAGATCGTACGTCAGAATGTAAGAGAGGCCGTGCGGGATCGCGGTTCCCGTATGCGCGATCGCCATCCCGGCGTAGCAGGACGCAAGCAGCATCCGGTCAAAATCCTCACGCTCCGGCTTCTTTTTCCCGAGAAGCACTTCTTTTGTCTGCTTCCAGACGCGCAGACCCTCCCGGACAAACATCCGGCTGAATTCCGTCGCATTTCCATTGATCCAGCTCTCGTACATATGCCCGAGCGCATCGACCGCGGTATTGCGAAGCACCGATTCCGGCGCCGCAGCCAGATATTTCCCGTCGAGCAGCGCGAGGTCCGCGAAAATTTTGTGTGGGAGCGACATTTTTGTCTTTTTGTCATGACGCGTCAGCACCGATGCTCCCGTCACCTCCGAACCGGTACCGCAGGTCGTCGGAATCAGAACGAGCGGAACCGATGAGCAGTCCGCATCCGCCCGGTACAGATCCTCCCACGTATAGTCGGTATGGCGGATCAGCATTCCGATCGCTTTCGCGGCGTCCATCGGCGAACCGCCGCCGATTCCGATCACAAAATCGTCACCCGCCTCCCTTCCCGCTTTTACCGCTTTCATCACAGTCTCGACTGACGGGTTCTCTTCGATCTCATCGAACAAATCAAAGAGAATCCCGTTCTTCGCGAGCGCCGCCTCGACGTCCGCCTGCGAACCGTTTTTCTTCGCGGAATGGCGTCCGGTCACAATGAGTGCCCGCTTTCCCAGCGATCCGATCTCCTTTGCATGATGGATCACGCATTCTTCTTCCTGATACACCGTAACCGGCATAAAAAATTCCATTTGATTCAGCCTCCCCGGAACAAAACGTTTCCAATCTGTTTCAAATAATCCGTTTCTATTATAATGGCACGCCTGCGGGTCGCGCAAGAGACGGATCCGTCCGTATTCTTATTGCAAAACGATATCCCGGTCATGTACAATAAAAAACGGCACTGGAAATTTATGATAGAACTGACGTGGAGGCAGCATGAAGAAAAGGGACCACCGGAATTTTGACCATTCCAATCCGGATAATGATAAGAAGTTGAATGATTTTTTAAAACGATTTGCTCACCGCGTCGAGCGCGGAGTCGAATTCGGGATGGCAGTGATCGTGATCATCGCAGTCGCACTGGAAATCTTTCACCTTATCCCGATGATCGGAGCACTGGCGAACGCGCCGACCGGAGCAGGCCTCTACGATGAATTTCTCGGATACGTTCTCGACATCGTCATCGGCGTCGAGTTTTTCCGTCTTCTCGCCGCCCCGGATCTCAAAGTGGTTCTTGAGGTTATGATGTTCGCGGTGACGCGCCACATGATCGTCGAAGAAACGACCTCCCTCGAAAACCTGCTGACCATCATCGGCATCGGGATCCTCGCTTATCTGCAGTACTTTCTCTCGGTCTCCGAGAAAAAACATTCCTTCTTTCTTCATCTGAAGAACCGGCACCGGGCAGGTAAAGAGGATTCCGTTTCCGGCGAGGCCGATCCGGACAGGAAAGACGCCGATTCATAAATAACGGATACTGCAGGAAATTTCTGATTCGTCAGTCCGCGGAAGACGAGGAGGATGAGGCCGCATCGGACGCGGCCTGTTCTTTTTGATACTCATCCTGGGTGACAAGATTTCCGGAATCATCCAGAACCATGAGACCGCTCAGATCCGTTGCGCCGACGGTCGTCTCAAAAAACGTGACCGATACATCCGCCGTAACCGGGCCGTTCTGCAGACTTTCGGAACCGTCCGCATCCTCAAGTGTCATATTTCCGATCAGAAGACGGTATTTGCAGCCATACAGCTGACTGATGACACTCTCCGCCGCAGACAGATTTGCGGCGGTAAACGTCAGATCAATATCCCTGCGGACCGTCGTGCCCTGCATATACGGATCCTTGAAATCAAAATTAAACGAGGTTGTGCCGCTGACAATCGTGTTCAGCTCATTGATCTCATTCGTCAGATTATCATACGACGCAATCTCGCCGACCGAAATCGCCTGATTGTTTTCGACCGCCTCCTGCATCTTTTTGATCTGCTCCGCCTTTGCCTGTTCCTGCGCGATCTGCGCTTCCACATCGGTCGTATCATAGGAAGCCAGTTCATCCTGGAGCGGAATATATACGACGCGCCAGTAAAACAGCGCGATCAAAAGCGCCGCACCGATGAGCAGCAGAATCAATTCCCTTTTCGTAAACGCACGGTTCAGCTTCAATTTCCCATCCCCTCCGTTTCCGTCTGCAGCTTCCGCTCCGCCATCTGATCGGACAGCGATTGTTTTTCCTCTTCCGTCGTTTCATCCTTTCCCGACGGCGATTTGAACGTCACACCGATCTGTGCGGTCACCGTTCCGTCGTTCTCTTCGTTCGTCGCAGTTGACGGAGAGACGTATGAGACGATATCCGACTGACGCAGCGCCGCGACGACGCCGGCGACTTCCGAGAGGGTCGTCCGGTCGATAAGCAGCGTGGCGGTATTATCCTCGATCGAGATACTCTGGATTCCTGAATTCACGACGACGTACTGATCGATCACTTGCATTATTTTCGCCCGGTCCTGCCGCGCACTCTCCTCGTCCGTCAGATCCCCGTCGCCGTAATGAACATACTTCGAATTGACATCGTTGTAGACATTGTTCGCGTCACGTAGCTGCTTCAGCGTATCCTCCTCGCGGTTGTACGCACTCTCTGCGACATTTACCTTCCGGATCTGATCGATCACCAGAAACTTCGTCGCGACTGCAAGCACGACGAGGAAAAGACCAAATACGACCAGTTCAAATACGGTCCGTGCCGGGTCCTTTTCCTGCTGCAGAAGATTGATCGCGTTTTTTTTCGGATCGTTCGACTTCAATCCGCGTATCCCGGCTGACAATCGTTTTTTTAAATCCGGCAATGTCCGTCCCTCCTTCATTGCGGTAGATTCTGTCAATGGCATCTGCTCTTTCACGGCAGCAGCACTGCGCCCGCCGCGGCGCCGATGCGGGTCCGCTCCTCTCTTGCCAAAGCCGATCCCTCCATCAGCTCCGCGAGATCCACCAGCGGCATCTCAATATTGCTTCTCAGCTCATCCATCAGCCCCTGGAAGCAGCTTCCGCCTCCGCAGTAATAGACCCGGTCCAGATTGTTATCCGGATTATTGAAACTGTAAAAGTTCAGCACCCGCATCACCTGCATCGCCATATTTCCGTAAATCGTCTCGAGATCCTGCAGATCATCCGTTCCGCTCTCTCCGGTGGAATGCTCTTTTCGCATCATGACGGTGTGTTCGTCCTGCCCGGTCGCGTTTGAAATCGCCGTGATCAGCTGATTACAGCCCGGTTCAAGGGACCGCGTGACCTCGTAGATGCCGCGCCGGTAGAAATGAACTTCCAGGAATGCGTGTCCGAGATCGAGAATCACATAATCCTTCTCCCCCGGTGTCATGCCCTGCCTCACCTCATGATTGCGGAGGAGCCTTCCATAACAGAGTTCTTCCGGAACGATCGCACGGAGCTTCAGATGTGCCCTCCGGAACATCTGCCTGTACGCATCCAGCATCTTCTTCTTCGCTGCGGCGAGGAGCAGATCCAGACTTTTTCCGTCGCTTCCGAGCACCGCGTAGTCATAAAAATACGATCCGATGTCCTCCGTGATAAACTCATGAAACTCATACGGGATATTCACCGCCAGCTGTTTCGCCGTCATCTTCGGCATCGTCGACCGGCGGATGTAGCATCCGTCCGCAGGCAGAGCTGCCGCGCAGGTCTTCGTATGGATCTCGTTTGCCTTTATCTGCTCGCTGATAAAATCCGCCATCGCGCCATACGAGATAATCCGGCCGTCCTTCACCAGATGATCCGGCATCTTCACGCACACCGCGGAAGAAGGAATCCCGTCTTCACAAAGCGCTATTTTCAGATATCCGGACCCGATATCAAAACCGAGCATTCTCTGATTTGCCATTTTCATACCTCAAAATCAAACACTATCCCGTCCAAAACAGGATTCTCCCGCCGCTTATCCGATACCGGCAAGACGGAGATACCACCTCAGAAACGCGCCGCCGAACAGAAGACACACATATGCGGAAAGCGATATCGCAGGTCCGAACGGAATCTTCTTTTTCCTGAGAAAAGCGGTCATCAGCAGGCCCGTCACACAGGAAAGGATCAAATGAAACAGCCCGATCCACGGTCCGAGATACAGCCCGGAGGCGAACAGCAGCTTGATGTCGCCGCCGCCCATCCCGGCAGTCTTCCGGATCCGTTCGAAGATCAGATCGATCACCAGGACGCCTCCGCCGATGAGCAGACCGCCTGCAAGACCGCGAAGCGCACAGCCTTTCGGATCACCGGATAAAAGAAGAAACGGGACCCACCAGATCAGCATTGCTGCGATAAATCCGTCCGGTATCACCATCGCCATCCGGTCCACGAAAGAGAGACCGAGAAGGATCGCAGAAAGCACCATGCACGTCAGTGTCTCCGCATCGAATCCGAACCGGAGAAACGCGCCGAGCCAGGCAGACCCCAGAAGGATCTCCGCCGTGACGGAATCCACCGGGATCTTCGCGCCGCAGTATCGGCATCTGCCTTTCAGAAACACGTATCCGAAAACCGGAACGAGATCCGCGGCGCCCAGGACATGACCGCACGCGTCGCAGTGGCTCCTGCCCGACAGGACGCTCTCATGGTGCACGGTGCGCCACGCGAGGCAGTCGATGAAACTGCCGAACGCGCTGCCAAACACGAACGTCAGAAAGCCACTCCATATCACAAAGGCAGGTGTAAAATGATTCCACATCCATTCAACCGTCATAGTACGTCACGCCTCAGAAAAGATTGTACATCGTAAACATCGGCAGATAAATCGAGATGACGATAAAGCCGGCAAAGAACGCGAGAAAAATCAGGATCGTCGGTTCAAGCCTGTTCAGCGCCTGCTTCGTCAGATGATCCGCTTCGTTGTCGAAATAGTCGCCGATGACGCGGAGGGTCTCGTCGAGATCACCGGTCTCCTCGCCGATTCCGGTCATCTGCCGGAGCGTATCCGGAAACTCCTCAACCTGCCGGATACAGTCTTTCAGTGAACGGCCCGCCTCGATCATTCCCCGCATCTTGCGGACCTCATCCCGCAGCACTGCATTATTCAGAACATTCGCGGTCACTTCTATCGCGCGATTTACCGTGAGTCCCGATCCGAGCATGACGGACATCGTATCCGCAAACTGCGCCGCGCCCAGCGCGACATGAATTTTTCCGAGAACCGGCAGTTTCATGTCAAGCCTGCCCTTTGCCATTGCACCTTTTTCCGTGCGGAAATAGACCCGGAATCCGATCACTGCTCCGAGGATCACGAGAATAATCAGGATCCACCATTTCGAGAAAAAATCCGACATGGCGATCATCGCCCGGGTAAGCGCCGGGAGCTGTCCGTCCATCGAAGAAAACACCTGCGCAAGCGTCGGGATAACCTTCGCCATCACGATGATCAGAACCACCGCTGCTACGGCCAGGACGAAGACCGGATACGTCATCGCCTGCTGAAGCTTCTCCCGGTTCTTCGCGGACTTGTCGTAATAATGGTGCATACGCGTGAACGTATCCTCCAGGGTTCCTGCCTCCTCGCCGGCCCGGATCGATTCCGTGAAGGTCACGGGAAACACACCGTTTCCGTTCCGCTCGAATGCGGAAGCCACCGTGCTTCCCTCGGAGACATCCTCCGCGACCTCAGAGAGGATCTTCGCGATCTTTTTATTCTGCGTCTGTTCGGCGATCATGCTGACGCACCGCGCGACCGGCATGCCTGCCTGAAGCATGATCTCAAACTGAGAACAGAGGATCGAAAGATCCCCGTCTTTCATTTTCGGTTTCCGGCTGATCTCCATCGTCAGAAACGAGCCGGTCTGTTCCTTCACCGGATTGATCGCGGTGATGACCGGACACGTCTCTTTGATTTTCTGCACCGCGGTCATCTCGTCCTGCGCGCGGACGACTCCCCGCACCGCTTTTCCGTCCGGTCCGATCGCCCTGTACTGAAACGTAATCATACCGATTTACTCCTAAAAAATCATTTTCCGCCTGAGCAGCTCCTGATCATTTCCCGCCTCAAGCGCCGTATCCGGTTTGATCAGCCCCCGGGAAGCGAGATCGATCAGACAATGATCCATCGTGACGCAGCCATCCTTCGCGGAAGTCTGAAGCGCATTCTGCATCTGAGGCGTCTTTCCTTCGCGGATCAGATTCCGTATTCCGGGGGTCACGATCATAATCTCACTTGCAAGGACCCTTCCCTTCCCCGAAGCCTTCGGGAGAAGCTGCTGGGAAACTACGGCGCGCAGCGTCGTTGAAAGCTGCATACGGATCTCACTCTGGCGCTCCGCCGGGAAAACGCCCACCAGTCGATCGACGGAATCCACGGCTGAGTTTGTGTGCAGCGTCGCACATACCAGATGCCCGGTCTCCGCTGCGACGAGCGCAGTCTCGATCGTGACATTGTCCCGCATCTCGCCGATCAGTATGATATCCGGATCCTCCCGGAGGATCGCCCGGAGTCCGTCCGGATACGATTCCGTATCCTTCCCGATCTCCCGCTGATTGATGAGACACAGATCCGGTTCATAGACATACTCGATCGGATCCTCCAGCGTGATAATATGCTCACGCCGCGTGTGATTGATCGCATCCAGAATCGCGGCAAGCGTCGTAGACTTACCGCTTCCGGTCTCGCCGGTGATCAGAACAATCCCCTTATTGTAGCACGGAAACTGCATCGCGGCTTCCGGCAGACCCAGCGTCTCGATCCCCGGGATATGGCTGCTCAGGATCCGGATCGCGGCCGCCAGAGCCCCCCGGGAGCGATAAAGATTGATGCGGACCCGCTCGCCGGCGATCGTCCTCGCCAGGTCCCACTCCCCGGTTTCTCCGATCTCATTCTTCTGCTCCCCGGCAAGCGACTTCGCAAGTTTCTCACAGTCCTCCGCGGTCAGAATATCGCCGCAGAGATCTCTGAGTTCCCCGTCGATCCGCACTTTCGGCGGGAGGCCGCAGGTAAGATGAATATCCGACGCTCCCATCGCGGCGGCGCTCTCCACGAGCATTTCCACATTCAAAGAGATTGCCATTTGCCTTTCCTTTCAAACACCTGACCGAAACCGGCAGGATTTATTCTGTCCGCAGCGTCCGGATGATCTCTTCGAGGGTCGTCGTTCCTTCTTCCGCCATCCGGTCCGCGTTCACGATCATCGGGGTGAAATCCGTCTCACCCGCAAGACGGCGAAACTCCTCCTTGTCGCCGCCGGAGGTGATGCAGTGCCGCAGCGCATTGTTCATCACCAGAATCTCGAACACACCGGTCCTGCCGCGGTAGCCCGTGTGGAAGCAGTAGTCGCACCCTTTTCCCCGGTAATAGTTCCTGCCGGGGAAATCTCTCACATGTGCGAGACTGATTTCCGAAGGATCCGGCACATACTCCTCCCTGCAATGCGGGCAGATCCTGCGAAGCAGACGCTGTGAGATAATCCCGCGCAGGCCGCCGGCGATCAGATACGGTTCAACGCCCATATCCCGCAGACGGTCGATGGCAGAGACCGCATCCTCCGTATGAATCGTCGAGATCACGAGATGTCCGGTCATCGCCGCCCGCATCGCGATTTCCGCCGTCTCGCCGTCGCGGATCTCACCGACACAGATGATGTCCGGGTCCTGACGCAAGATTGCCCGAAGCCCCGATGCGAAGGTAAGTCCGACCTTTTCGTTGATCTCCACCTGGACCGCACCATCGATATGGTATTCGACCGGATCCTCCAGCGTGATCAGATTCGTCTCCTCGGAAAGAAGCTCCTGCATGAGCGCGTACATCGTAGATGATTTTCCGCTTCCGGTCGGTCCGACGATGAGGATCACACCGCTCGAGAGCGACATCAGACGATCCAGTTTCTCATTCTCGCCGGCAGGAATGCCGATCCCGACTCTCGTAAGCTCTGTATCACCGGCTCCCAGGAGACGGAGAACGATCTTCTCTCCGTAGATCGTCGGCAGCGTGGAGATTCGCAGATCCACTTCTTTTTCCCGCACCTGCAGCACCGCGCGGCCATCCTGCGGCATCCGTCTCTCCACGATATCCATCTTTCCCATGACCTTCAGCCTTGAAATAACCGGTTCGATCAGATCCGACGGAACGGCCATAATCCGATGCAGCCGCCCGTCGATCCTCATACGGATGATCATATCGCCTCCGGTCGGCTCAAAATGGATGTCGGAGGCCTTTTCCGTGACACCGCGCCCGATGATCGAATTCACAAGCCGGATCGTCGGCGCATCCGCTTCATGCGCCTCCTCGTCGTTCACTGCGTCGTTCGAGATGCCTGCTTCCTCGCGCATCTGCTGCATCGCCTCAGCGGCGCCCTCATTTCCGTATAGCACACTGATCGCGTGGCTCACAGCCGAACCTGCAGCGATCATCGGTACGATTCTTTTTCCGGAGGTATCCCGGGCGTACTCGATCGCCATAAAGTTCAGAGGGTCCTCCATCGCAAGAAACAGCGTATCCTTCGACATACGGACCGGTACAATGGAATATTTCTTCGCGCCATGCGCCGGAATCAGCCGGGACATCGAAGGATCAATATCAATCTTCGAGAGATCGATATAATCGATGCCGAGCTGAATCCGAAGTGTCTCGATCAGCTGACGTTCCGTGATGAATCCGTCGCCGACCAGTACCTCGCCCAGACGCTTGTGTTCCACTTTCTGTTTTTCGAGTGCCTGCTGTAGCTGCTCCCTGTTGATCACGCCCTGCTGAATCAGCATATCACCCAAACGTTTATTTTTCATAAAAGATCCCTGTCCCGAACAATCTTCCCATCCTCCGCCGAAAGCAAAGCGGCGGCACGTTTAATTTCTGACAATCAGCTCTATTTTAGACTCAAAACTCAATGCTGTCCATAGATCTCCCACGTAAAGCTCTTCAGCCGCCGATACAGTACCGGTTTTTCCCGTTTTTTTTGGCCTGATACTGGACCGCGTCCGCTGCAGTGTAGATCTCGCTGTAGTCCTTATAATTTCCCCGGTTGATTACACAGCCGATGCTGACACTGACGCAGTCCTGATTCTCCTCGGAAAGAACGATGTCCTGAATCTCCTCCCTGATCTCTTCCAGTCTTTTCCGGATGATCGTTTCGTCCTGAAGATTTCTCGCATAGACGACAAACTCATCGCCGCCCATACGCATCACCACATCATCGGACCGGAAGATCGCACCCACGACCGCGGCGACGCTCTGCAGCACGAGATCTCCGGTGTGATGTCCGTACGTGTCATTGATATGCTTGAAATTATCCACATCAATCAGCAGGAACGCACCGCCCTCGCCCCTCTTCAGGCAGCTGTTGATCGTGACTTCTCCGCCTCTCCGGTTCAGAATCCATGTCAGCCCGTCGTGTTCAGCCGTATCGAGTGTATTGCGGTTCTGGCGGATCAGGTCGATCTGGATACCGGACATATGGACGCTTCCGATTGCCGAAAGGACATTGACGAGTATCAGCCGGATCAGATCCGACATAAACACTTCTCCGTCAAAGTACACCATAGACAGCGCCACATAAACAACGGACGCCGCTGTGGTGAAAAGGATGACCCGGAACGGAGCGTCAAGAATACTGCAGGGCAGTGCGAGGAGGAGGATCATGAAAATCACTCCCATCCGGTTCGGCTCCACCGCCGTTTCAAACACGGCGTCCGCGGTCAGGATCATTCCGGTCCACACGTAAAACGAGACCGTCTCCCTCTCCCGTATCCGGCGGCGGATGCCAAACCAAATCGCCATGGAGAGCGCGATCGCCACGAACAGAAAAATCGTCTCATCAAACAGCTCGGTCTTTCGGAACAGCATCTGCATCAGAATCGCCATCCCCATCGCGGCCAGACACGCGATCTGTTCCCGTTCCATGGTGGATTCGTTTCTCCGGCTGATCTCCCGCCGGTATTTCTTCAGATCACTTCGCAAAAGCCGGTCTTTCAACCGGGTAACCATCTGATTCATCTATCTCATTCTTTCTTCCCATCTTGTTCAGCGGGGATATCAGAAGAATTTTCAACTACCATATTCAATTTGCGCGGACAGCGAGCTCAATGTTCCGTCTTCCCCCTCATTCAGGGTGTAGGAAAACGTGAAAATCCTTGCCTCGTCCGAACTTCGCATATCATTGTAGTCGCTCTGGAAAACATAGGTGTGGGTTGCCGGATCATACGATACAATCTTTGCCCCCTTCACACCGGTAATCGTTCCGTTAAACACGGCGGTGCAGGTCCAGATCCCTTCATCCTGCTGATCATTATATATCGTGACCGAGCAGTAGCGGTAATTGTTCCATAATTCGTACCCCGTCCGCAGTTCGGTTGTGCCATCCGATGACGTGTCGAGGCTGATCCCGTACTCATCGTGATACAGATCATTCGTCCGTGAATCCGACGTTCCAGGCGCGTACCAGTCTCCGAAGTACGCCTGGGCATCCCCCGTTTTCCCTACGGAGGAATTGCCATAGATATACCGGCATGGCACGCCATACGGATTCGCACCGCCGCCGGCCGGGATGAAGGTGTAGTACGGATGCGTCTCACCGGCCGCCGTGAATCCTCCGCTTGTGACCATGGCGGTTCCAAGTTCGTCCGCCCGGTATGCTTTCACATTATCGCGGTACGGATTCCCATATTTCTTCGTGTTCGCCGTGGCCAGATACCCACAGTTCTGAATCGTATTGTAACCGGTGATGCTGCGGCAGAAGGCATAATTCTCGACCGTTCCACGGTCGGATTCGCCGTTCATCGCCCAGAGCGCGCTGTAATTCGAATCAACCGTACAATTATTTCCGATCGTATCCGCGAATCCGCTCATCACTGAGTTCGCAGAATCATCCGTTGCGGCAAGCAGAACGCCGGTCACATAATTATATCGCACCGTCGTATTATCGATTGCCGACGCAAATCCGGATACGAAATCATCACGATTTCCGGTGTTCCACACCCAGTCCCCGGACTTTGTTCCGGCCCGGATGACGACATTCGCGTAATTTCCCTCGATCGTCCCCGAGGTACTTGTCACCGCAAAACCGGCCGTCTTCCACTCTGAAGCGATGGTCGCCGTGATACTGCATCCGTAAATGCTGCCCGCATTCTGATTCACGAAACCTCCGATGGTATAATTCGAGCTGTCGAGCAGATCCGATGTTTTCGGCTTATAGCCGACCGTTGTCATGCTGTAAAGATTGTACTGTGCGCCATAATTGCCTCCGAAATCGGCGGTACCTTCGAGTTTGAAGTAAACCCGATCCGCAAGTCCGTCTTCATAAACAGCCCGGTCCGCGTAAATATGATTGTCGACGAGCAGCCCGTTGTACGAGTTTGTCCGCACGAAACCCGAGCCTCCGATCTTCGCGTTCACGATCGACGTCCCTGTGATGATTCCGCTGTTTTCGTTCACGATTCCGTTGCCGCTGATATAGGCATTTTTCACCGTGCAGCCGCTGATCGTACAGTTCTGCGAATGTTTTTCGGCGATGCCGCAGCTGCTGAAGTCCGCATCATCGACCGCAACATCCGAGAGATTGCCGCGGTTATCCGCTGCCACACCGTTCACCGCCCGGAGATGATTGATCCGGACGTTCCGGATCGTGCCGCTTTCTCCACTTCCGGTTCCGTTCGTCGTCATGATCCCGTTCCCGTCAGAAAAATCGCAGTTTTGAATCGTGACATCGGAAATCGTTCCCTGATTTCCCGTACAGATTCCGTTCACCGCGTTCTGATTCCGGCGGTTATTCGCATCAAGATCCCGGTCGGCCGTCACATGATCCAGCGTGACATTCGTGATCGACGAGCCATTATAATCATGAACGAGAACACTGCCGCTGAAGCTGCCCCCGGAAATCACAACATTTGTGATCTCGGCCGTCTGCCCTCCATTCGTCTGGAGATTGTCAAAAAGGCTCCGCCCCTTCGTATTTGAAAGCGTTACATTTTTGAAAACGCCATAGTTGTTCTTTCCGAACAGATTGTCCGAATAATCTGTCTCAATGGCGTTGATCCGATGATTTCGCCCGTCAAACGTGCAGTTGAAATTGTCCCTCGTAAACGGCTGCATCCGATAGGTTGCGCTTCCCGCGCTGTATCCGGTTGTGAACGTCTTCGTAAAATCGATGTCCATGGTCTGGCTGATCTGATACGAAGATTGCTGCAGATAATTGATCGTATTCGCCTGGTTCGCCTGAAACAGATTTGCCAGCTGCCCCGCGCTCCGGATCTGGATCTTTCCGGCCAGACGATCGTCCAGACCGGTCTGACTCGACGAGACGCCGTCGGCGGAATACGGGCTGACAAAAAACTGGGCGCAGCGGACGTACTTCCAATTCTCCTGCTTCTGTCTTACCGCGAGATAGAAATGGAAGTCCGAACTGTTCCAGCAATTCGTCATCGCGGACGGATCTTTGATCACGTAGGCATCGTAATTTCCGCCGATATTCAGCCTGTCGCTGCCCAGCAGATCATCATTCTTCTGTGCAGACTCAGCCAGGGACATATGGTTATTGATCATGCCCCAGTCATAACCGAAATATGTGTTGCGATCCGTAAGGGCATCCCCGTTCAGCGCGGCATCTCTGTTCAGAAGGATGACATATCCGTCCTCCACCACATACTCGCCGCTTTTTTCCGTGATCGGATCTCCGTCGGTCATCGGTTTGATCTTGAAATCCGAGGCGGTATCCACGGAAAAATCGTTCGTCACACTGTTCGTCACGCTCTCCCAGTAACCATGATACGTATAGTAGGAAGAGCCGTCTTCTCTTTCGACTTTTTCATAGTAGAGAAGTCCGATATCCCCCGTATCCTCCGGCGACGGAACCGGCCAGTCGCCGATGTGCTTCATGCCGCCGACACCGCCGTAATCATACGTCCTCTGGTTCAGCGTGCTGTCATACGGTGCGGCCTCTGCGCCGTTGCCTGCAAAAACGCCTTCGCCTCTGGCAAGAAGAACGATGCCCGCAGGATCCGCGTCTCTGTTTCCAGCCAGCTTCATGCTGTTCGCGTTGACATTCTTCAGCGCGCTGCAGTTCTCATACGATGCACGGTCTCCTGAAACACCGGCAAAAACACCTTTCAAGGCATTTTCATCCTCCGCCGTCACGAGGCCCGTGCAGTAAACCTGCTTCAATGTCATTTTACCGGAAGAATCACCGACAAAACCGCCGGCAGACGACGATTCCCCCTTCGGATTCCGGATACCGCCGGATCCAAGGCAGACCGATGCCGTCGTGTAGCTGTCCGTCACCGTCAGGTCTCCGGCATTTCTTCCGATAAAACCGCCCGCGTGGCCGTCCATGGCATTGAGCACATTCTTGTTATAAATAGCATTGCTGTCATCCGGGTCGGCGCCGTAGGTGCCTCCTGTCGTTCTTCCGGCAACATAACTGCTGTTTACCGAGACGGTTCCTCCGGCAACATTGCCGATGAAACCGCCCGCGCTGCAGACGGAAGCGCCGTCCGAAGAGGTCTTGACCTGACCGATCTGTCCGACACTGACGTACGTTTTTTCGACCGATACGGTGCCGTCCTCCACCCGGGCGATGATGCCGCCGGCGTCGTCTCCGAGGCTGGTGATCCTTCCATGATCCGATTGCACATGGCAGTGATTGATCTTCAGTTCCTTGACACGGGTGACCAGGCCGATCAATCCGCCGGATAAATGATCTGCTTCGGTTCCGCTCCCGATCACGGTCTCCGCACGATTACTCTCAAAATACGAATCCGAAACCGAAACCGATGCCGAATGATCGATGCGCCCGATCAGACCGCCTTCCTCACCGGCTCCTCCTCCTAAAACCGAGTCGGTCACGGCAGAGTGATCCACGGTCAGAGAAGCATTTTTCGCGGTCACACCCACAAGGCCGCCGGCGCTGTCCGCCCGGCCGTCAATTGTCAGACCGGAAACATTGACATTGCCTGCCGTATAATTGTTTTGTTCCGACGCCCGGCCCAGCAGCGCACCTGCTCCGCCCATTCGGTTCTTACTTCCGTCGAGTTCAAAATTTTTCAGGGTCAGATTGCGCAGACTGGCATCGTGCCCGATCCGGCTGAACAGCCCCGCGTCGTTATTTCCTTCGCGTCCGCCCGCCCCGATCCGGAAATCGGAAAGCTCAGCGCCGCTCTCAGCGGACACATCGCTGAGGGAATCACTGCGGATCCCATAAAAGGTATACGCTTCGGGCGATTTTTTGCCGTCTGCGAAATAAACCGTATCGGTGTCCGTACCGGTCTTTTTAAAGCCGCAGGCACCATTTTCCGCGGCGATTTTTTCGAAGAAATCGTTGTCGCCGGAATTGTCCGTATGCCACGTGATGCGGTTCGTGATCACCGCCTGACTGACCGCGGCGCCGGATCCGCTGATCTCTTTGGAAAGATTCGCGAGATGTCTGGCGTTTCCGATCCGCGCGGTCCGGACCGTATGATCCGACGCGCCGCCTGTGGCCGTACCGTCCGCGTACAGACTGTTCGCGATATTCGAGACCCGGGACCTGGAAAGCTCCTTCACGCCGGTTCCGTAGGAAACCGTCGCCTTCGCCGCGATGTTCCTGCCGGCGAGCGCCTTCAGAGAGGAATTCTGAATCTCAGAAAGATGTCTTCCTGCGTCCACCACACTGTCCAGGATGTAATACCGCGTATACTCGGGATACCCTTCCTTCGTGACCCATTTCGTCGATTCGGAATCCGGATCCACATTCAGTTCAGCCCTGGTGTCCGGATTTTCCGCATCGTACAGTTCGACCCGGAGACGGACATGGTCGGCGATCCCGTAACTCTTCCGTTTTGCAAGCAGTTTCCCGTTATCGGCGTAGGTGATCTTCAGGATCAGCCGCTCCTCATTGAGCAATTCAATCTGCGGCGCGATCACGTCATTGTCCGCCGATGAATTCGCCTGCTGTTTTCTCGCCGCTGCGCCCCCGTAGTAACCGATCTGATATTGATCCTCATAATTGATCCGGTTCTTCCGGTCGTCGCGGCCTCCGGCCATCTTGTCGAGCGACGTGACATCCTTTTCGGAAAAGGACGGATCCTGATCGGTGTAAAAAACGCCGTAGACCTGTGCGGTATACGCATCATATTCGATGACATACGTCCCGCCGGAACGAACCGTTTCATCGATCGAACCGACCGGAAGAAACAGACTCAGTGCGGTATCCTTCAGTCTGTCCGCGGCATTATCCGCGTTCACCGTGATGGTGCGCAGATCGTGTTTTCCCGAATCCTTCAGATCGGTCTGATACGGTTCCGAAGACGCATCCAGCCGGCCGCCGAACCAGGTTCCGCCCCCGCTGCTCTTCTTATCGTATTCGGTACCCCAGGCTCCCGACGCTGCTGCGGCGGTCAGATGATTCTGCGCGCCTTCATAGATTTCCCGGGCGATGTTGTCGTTTTCCGTCAGCTTCAGATTCCGCCGATGCTGCATCAGCGCCACAAATCCGAAAGCCGCAAGGACGCTGATGATCGCGACGACAGCCAGAAGCTCCACCATCGTAAAGCCCTGATTCTTTCTTTTTCTTTCTACCATACTCATCACCCGCTGTTCTCTCATCTCGTTCGCATACGCCTGTCCGCGGCTCACACCGTCAGTGCATGTGCATACGCGGTCTGTCCCGTGACCGGCTTACCGGCACCTCCGTCCCCCAAACGGTACACGGTTACGGTAAACCGAAAACAATGCCTGCCCTCATCGTACTGAAAATCCTTCTCATCGATCACCGCATACAGATCCAGAGACTGGGTCTTTGCTGCGACCGCCGGATCGGCCGAATCCGCGTCTTCCGAATCCTCCGGACTGCCGGAATAATAATTTTTTGTGATTACGGTTTTCCCGCTGTTCTCTCCTGTCTTCCCGGACTGCGTCTTCCCTGTGCCTTCGTTCGTAAAGGTTTCATTGTACCCGAGCGACGCATTATAGAAATACTTCACCGGGGAAAAACCGCCATCGGATGGAATGACCGCCGTGGAGGCTTCCGTCACAACATCCGATGCATTGTACAGATCCTCACTGACCGCGAGAATCGCCGTCGAGAGAAGGGTCTGGGCGTCGGCCTGCTCCCTCACCTTTTTATAGACCCGGTAAGAAGCGGCAGAACCTGCCGTGACCGCCAGAAGAACGACCGAAAAGATCAGCACCGTAACGAGAGTCTCTGCAAGACTCATGCCTCTTGTGTTCGCCAGCTTTTTCATACTCTGCCTCACGGATCCTGATAACCTATAACCGTTTTCTTTCCCGTCGCTTCATTTGTGTCTGACTGCTTCCTGACCGGGATCTTTGTGATACTGTCCCGGTTCGATGCACCGCCGGTTCCTCCGAAGGAAAAGGAAGCGTCGGAATCATCCTTCGATCCCGCATCCTGCAGCCTGCCGTTTTGTACCGTCACATGACTGTCTTCCTCATCAAGAGGGACCGTGGCTGCCGTGTCTCCGCTGTCCGCTCCGCCGTACTCGGCGGAATTTTTCACCTGCATATTTGTGGCAAAAACCTCGCCGGATTTTTTTACGAGACGCTGCGCGGCTGTCAGCATACTGACCAGAAGCACCAGCGCCAGCGCCGCCACGAGCGCCGCCACCAGCACTTCTGTGATCGTCTCGCCTTTTGAACTTTTCAATTTTCTGATCATGATCCGCCTCCCGAAAGCTGCAGGATCCCCTCATCCCAGCAGATATTTACCGTCACGTTCCGTGCATCGGTATAATGACGCCGGATATTTGCAGGAGATCCGGCATCTCCCGCGATCTCCTCCCGGCTGTTTTCCGACACCGACGAAGTGCAGGAGACAGCGGCATCCTTCGCCCGGAATACCAGTTCTCTTTCATTCGTCTTCGTCCCGTCTTTGTCCCTCGTATAGAGATCGACCGTCAGGAGAAAATTTTTGTCCATGGAAAATTCCGCATAGACCGCCGGAAAATTGTCTTCATTTTCCAGACGGATCTCAAAAGGCGATGCCTCATCGGTGCCGATCGAATAATCTCCGGCATTCTCCACCGCCTGACTCCAGGGCATACTGCCCTGCGCCACACCGTCCCAGGGATCGGAAGACGCTCCGCCTCCGCCGGAGGTTCCTCCCGCATCACCGCCGGATGAGCCCCCTCCGGAAGGATCCGTGACCGTATCCCAGTAATGACGATATACCGCGTAAGCCATCATATCCCTGAGGAGAGGAAACGTGTCCGCGCCCGTCGTTCCCGCCTGACGGATCTCATGCTGATTCTTCTGATTAAAAGTCAGATAGTTCCTGAGATCTACACTTTTTTCGTCTGATATCCCACTTCCGTCATTTTTCTCTTCCGAGACCTGATACGACCAGCCCGGATTGTCACCGGACCAGGCGGTATCATCGAGGCCCATCAGCCATCGACTGCCGGAATCCAGTGTGACGTCTCCGGAGGTCATCGACCCGTCCGGATTCGTCTTATAATCATCCTGTGTGTAATGAACCGTCCAGCTCTGCTCCGCCTCCATGCCGTTCATCCTGTTCATTTCCGTCCGGATCATGGACGCCGCGTCGTTGACCGCATATCTTCCGATGCTGCCGCTGTCTTTGATCCCGGAGACCCGTCCGGAGGTTGTATTCGCCGCCGCCAGTATGACAGCGCCGACACAGGCACAGACAAGAAAAAGCAGAAGCGCCACGCTCAGAGTGGCCCCCTCTTCCGATTTCAGTTTTCTGTACAGGGTTCTGTTCGTCTTCATAATCGGCGTCTTTTTCATAAAACCAATTGCATCCCTTTCACGATTCGGTGGGTTCCGCATTTTTGATACAGGATAGAACCTTCTCCGATCCCGGGATAAGCAGAAGGTTGAATTCATTCCAGCGGTAACTGCCTTTCGCATCGCCTGCAGGAATCAGTACCCGGAAATAACCCCGCAGAACCCCGTCGGACGTCTTCTTCAGCCGCCCGATCATCGTATCCGCATCGGCAAAGGATCGATACCGTTCCTGATCCTCCGGGTATATCATATGATCGCAGAAGAACTGCAGGCCGGCGCGAAGCCGGTCATGATCGATCAGTCCCGCATTTATACCGAGGTTATTGATCAGATTGTCCGCAGTGTCCGCCTCCGGGTTGAGAAGGTGCACATCGTCAAACAGCAGAACCAGATCCGCCAGGGACTTGTCAAGATTCTTTCCGATCTTTTCATTGCGGTCCTTCGTGACATTGACGATCGATGTCACGAAAATACAGCGGTCTTCCCTGCTGGCGGCCAGCCTGCTTGAGGTCCGGACAAAACAGGAATTATCCATGGCATACATCGTGACGGATTCCCCCGTCCGGTACACCCGTTCTAAATACTCCTCCACATTTGCGTGCAGCGGATCATCCCTGTTATTCAGGACAAACTCCGAGTCAGCGACAGTGGTGCGGCCCAGACTCCGCAGCTGTTCCTTTTCGCTTTGATTCAGGAACAGAAAATGGAGTTGATCGGTCTTTCTGTGATACTCCATGACGGCGCGGGGCGTATCGCTGTTGATCACATAAGCATCCGCCCGGTCATAGAATCCGGTCCATTCGATCGTCTCCGCCTCCATGTCCCGCCGTTCAATAAATTCCGGCAGGCTCCCTGCCGGAAATGGTTTCGTATAATAAAACCCCTGCATCATATCACAGCCGATTTCCTTCAGAAACCGGACCTGTTCTTCCGTCTCGACGCCCTCCGCCAGTGTCCGGATGCCGAGTTTCTTGGCCATGTCCACGGCGCTTCTCATGATCGTCCTGGATGTATGGGTGAAGGATCTGAGAAATCCCATGTCAAGTTTAATCAGATCCAGCGTATAGTCGTTCAGAAAAATCAGAGAGGAATAGCCGCTTCCGAAATCATCCATCCAGATCTGAAATCCGTCTGACCGCAGTTCCTTTACGATCCGGACCATCCGCTCTTTATTTTGCACCAGCAGACTTTCTGTGAGTTCGATCGCGATCAGATCCTTCCGGATACCGAAGCGATCGATCTGCCGCTGTAAGAACGCCGCCACATCCACCGTCTCGAAATCCTGCCTCGAAAGATTGACAGAAATCCTCCCCACCGGCAGTCCGGCATCGATCCGCTCCTTTTGTAACCGCATCGTCTCCGTCACCATAAAGCAGTCAACCTTCCAGATCAGGCCCTCTCTTTCCAGTACCGGTACAAACATGTCCGGCATGATCATACCCAGGGTCGGATCGGCCCAGCGTGCCAGCGCCTCCGCGCCCGAATACGAATCGGTGATGGTGCGGACGAGGGGCTGTAGATATAGTTTGATCCATCCCTGCTCCAGTGCCGTATCCAGATGCGAAACAATATATCGCTCCATTTCGTGTTTATCCATTCGGGCCGTCCTTGTCGCTGAGTAATTATACTGATAAATTGAATGAAGGTGCATAGAATATTCTATACTATACTACCATCTCCCCGTCAATAAATCGAAATGTTTTTCATATGTGTAGGAATGCATCCCGCATACCGATTTTATTGTACCACTGCGGCACAATGCCCGGAAAATTCTTGACACTGCTTTTTAAATGTCCTACGCTTAACTATAGTCACTTTTATAATTCGACAACGTTTCTGAATACCCGTTCATCCGGTTAAACACGAAAGCTGAAAATGAAAAATCCATTCTCTGTTTTTCAAAAAAACAAATTTCCTAAACGCCGTTCTGTCCTCATCGTCCTCATTGTCCTGCTGGAACTGAACGGTGTTTTCTTTATCAGTTCCCGGCTCTTTATCCAGAAAAGCGCCCGGACCATACACCAACAGCTGCTGGAAGTAGAGCAAGAAACCCTGAAATCTTCCGTCGACAATATCATCCGGGATATCGGGATCACCAAAATTCATCTGCAGCAGCAGGGTAAATCCGAATACGAAATCAATAATATGCTTTTCCGGGAGCTTTATGAAAAGGTTCACCGCTACGAATATTCGAACGGGCGATATATCTGGGTCAATGAAATCATTAATTACGGAGGCGGCGATAACTATGCCATGCGCCTGATTCATCCGAATCCCACCTCTTCTGAAGGAATGATGCTTTCAACAAAGACAAAGGATGCGGCCGGCAACACCCCGTATCAGGAAGAGCTGGATCTGATCAACAAATCCGGCGGCGGTTTCTACAGCTACTACTATCAGCCGGATGCCGATTCCGATCCGGTCATCAGGATCTCCTACTGCGCTCTTTACAAGGACTATAACTGGGTCATTTGTGAGGGCGAAGATATCAGCAGCATCAGAGAGAATGAATCGTCGATTCAGAAAGATCTGCGCCCCTTCCTCTTATATACCGATCTGATCCTTTCCGTCGTCGGCGCGCTGATCACAGGCATCACAGCATGGATCCTCACCAGAAACTATACGAAGGATCTGGCCCGGCGGAATGAAGAATTGAACGAAGCGGTCTTTACGGATTCCCTGACCGGAATCCTCAACCGCACGGGTCTGATCGCGGAATTCGACCGTTTCCTTCATGACCGCATCTATAAAGAGATGACCGGCATTTATCTCGATATCGACGACTTTAAGCTCATCAATGATATCTACGGCCACAATGCCGGCGACGCGGCTCTGCGCCATCTCGCCGGATTTCTCCGCGACGCGTTTCCGGGCGCCCTTGTCGGAAGAAACGGCGGCGATGAATTCTGCGTCATTCTCTGTGATCCGTCTCCGGAAGTGCGTGCGAAGCAGATCGAAAAAGCCTTTTCCGGAGTCAAATCCTTCCTGTATGATGGCAGGCATATCACCTATACCATCTCGGGAGGATATGCGGATTATCCGTCCCAGGCCGTCACCCGTGAGGAAATGATGACGGTGATGGACCATGCGCTCTACGCGGCAAAAATGGACGGAAAACATACCGCAAGACAGTACAGTCCTGCCATGAAGAATATCAAACGGGATCGACTCGGCTTCAGCTTCCGGAACATGACCGCCGGAATTTCCGGAGGCGTGCTCGTATATCAGGAAGAAAACGAAAAGATTCTCTTTGCAAATGACTATCTGATCGCCTTGTTTGAATGTGAGAATTTCGATGATTTTCTGAACTATACCCATTCCACATTCCGGAACGTCGTTTATAAAGAAGATCTTGATGAAGTCGAGCGGTCGATCCGCTCCCAGATCGATCAGGCGAAAATCAGTCCGGATTCTTCGATGATCCGCTTAGAAGACTATGTAGAATACCGGATCCTGACAAAAAGCGGAAAATTGCGGGAGGTCATCGACTTCGGCAGCCTGGTCCACGACCAGCACTACGGAAAAATCTTCTACGTTTTCATTCAGGAAAAGAAGAAACAGAACGCCGACTGACTTTCTGTTTCTTCCCGCGTCATTAAAATTTCTGCATCTCCCGCCGGTAATAGTCTGCCTTCGCCGCGTACATCCGCTTATCCGCCATCTGAATCGCCCGGATGATCTCTCTGCTGTCCGCGCACCAGTTGAAACCGAACGCGATATGATACGCATCATTTTCCCCGTTTTGCACCGGCAGTTTCCTGCACGCGGCAGCAAATTCTTCTTTCTTTATGCCGGGAAGCAAAACCACAAATTCATCTCCGCCCGCCCGATACACATTTCCACTCTGAAAAACCGAAGTGAGCAGATTTGCGGTGTAGCGCAGGGCCTCATCTCCGGCAAAATGGCCCTGTTGATCGTTGATCCGTTTCAGACCGTTTATATCCGCATAGACCATTCCCACCGGAATCATCTGATTTGACAGCTCCTCCGTTTTTTTGATCAAAGCATTGCGGTTGTGAACCCCCGTAAGGTTGTCGATGTAACTCATCCGGTCCAGTTCATTCAGAAGCCGGTGATTGACGATCTTTGCGCCGATAAAATAGGAGATCGTCTCCAGTACCAGCTTCGTATTCACAAAGTCATTCAGCTCGTAATTATCCACCCCGAGAAAACCG
>Ga0256406_1001317_pt1 | contig 40707 bp, 30 predicted proteins | sample RumenRJG_03DNA_FD_185986 | JGI IMG/M metagenome (GOLD analysis project Ga0256406, IMG submission 185986) | Bovine rumen microbial communities from Lethbridge, Alberta, Canada - RJG_03 | ecosystem: Host-associated > Mammals > Digestive system > Stomach > Rumen | place: Canada: Alberta | collected... | reverse complement strand
GTGGTACCGCGACGAACGCATCAAGACCGAGTTCGGCACCAGCATCGCCGCGCGGCGACGCGAGCTCGGACTCATGGCATAATGAAAACCAACGACAACGCAGTCCAACAAAACAGCACCACCCCCTAAGCCATCACATTGTTATGAATTCGGCAACAGTGTGATGGGTTGCGGACATTTTCGGGTGGATTCGCCCCGTTTCCCATCGTTTTGTGTCCGTAAGCCATCACATTGTTATGGGGGTGGGCAGTCCGCTGCGCGACTGCGCCGTCCCGCCCTGCGTCCCGCCTCCGCCCGCCTGAGCCGGCGCTGCATCCGACCGGACATAGCGGGGCGGGAATAGAATGGCGGGTATGAAAGACGCTTCGGAAATCTCGTCCATGGACCTTATTCGCGCGGGTGTGAGCGATGCCGGGGAGGCGAGGGCGGTGATCGGGCGCATCGCCGACTCGGGGCTGCCGGGGGAGTACCTCGATGTGCTGGTCGACGAGCTGCAGCACGCCTGCGATCCCGATTGCGCGCTGCGCCATCTGGCCGACCTTGTGGAATCAGACCCCGTGGAATCGGCCCCCGTGGAGTCCGGCCGCACACAGTCGGCCCACACGCAGCCCGGTTGCTTCGGCAACGCCTCCGCGTTCCGCCGCCTCATCCGGGTGCTCGGAGCATCCGATTACCTGGGCCGCCTGATGGAAACCCGCTCCGACATCCTCGACGCCGTGACGGGCGACGCCTACGCCTCGCGCTCTTGGACGCGCGAGAAGCGCCGCGCCGACCTGCTCGAGGCCGCCGGCGCCGACCCGGCCGATGCGAATCCCGTCGCCACGCTGCCCCTGGCCGAGGCGACGAACGGCATGCGCCGCCGCTACTGGCGCCAGATGGCGGCCATCGCGGCATACGATGTCTCCGCCCCCGATCCGCTCGAAGTCCAGCCCCAGGTGAGCCTGGCCCTTTCCGACGCCGCCGACGCGGCCATCGAGGCGGCGCTCGCCATCTCGCGCAGCGTCGTGGACGGCGCGTCCGGCTGCCTGTTCGCCGTCATCGGCATGGGCAAGCTCGGCGCCCGCGAACTGAACTACATGTCGGACTGCGACCTCATCTACGCCGTGGAACCCGCGGGTGACGACGCCCCGCACGGCGACGCGCTCAACCGCCTGGGAACGAAGATCGCCACGCAGATGCAGCGCATCTGCCAGGACCCGATCCCCGGCGTCACCGAACCCGCCCTGTGGCAGATCGACGGCGCCCTGCGCCCCGAAGGCAAGGCCGGGCAGCTCGTGCGCACCGTCGACTCGCACCGCGCCTATTACGAGAAATGGGCCGACAACTGGGAGTTCCAGGCCCTGCTCAAGGCACGCGGCGTTGCCGGCGACCCAGGCGTGTGCGAGGCCTACCTCGCCGCCATGCAACCCTTCGTGTGGTCCGCCTCAGCCCGCCCCAACTTCGTCTCCGACTGCCAGGCCATGCGCCGGCGCGTGGAGGACTACATCCAGCCCGCCCTGCGCGACCGCGAGATCAAACTCGGCCGCGGCGGCCTGCGCGACGTGGAATTCACCGTGCAGATGCTCCAGCTCGTGCACGGGCGCACCGACGAGACGCTGCGCCGCCGCGCCACGCTCGACGCGCTGAAGGCCCTCGCCGCCGGCGGCTATGTGAGCCGCCGCCAGGCCGAACGCCTCTCGCGCGACTATCGTTTCGAACGCGTCATGGAACACCGCCAGCAGATGTGGCAGTTCCACCGCACCCATCTGTTCCCGGACCTTGGCGAAGCCAGCCGCGGCGGCCTCGACACGCCGCGCAAGATCAGCCTGCCCGACCTCGACCGCAACCGCGACCTGCGCCGCCTCGCCCGCGCCGTCGGCATGCGCGGCGACCAGCTCGTCGAGGCCTACGATTCCACACGCCGCGAGATCCGCCAGCTGCATCTCGACATCTACTACCGCCCCATGCTGCCGCTCGTCGCGCAGATGAGCGACGACGCCATCAGCCTGACGCCCCAGGCCATCGAGGACCGCTTCTCGTCCCTGGGCTTCCTCGACCCGCACGCCGCCATCGGCCACGTGCAGGCCCTGACCGAAGGCGTCTCGCGCGCCGCGAAGATCAACCGCATCCTCCTGCCCGGCGTGCTCGAGATGATCGCGCGCGGCCAGAACCCCGACATGGGCCTGCTCCAATGGCGCCGCCTCGTCGAATCGTTCGGCACCGGCTCGCTCTACCTCGGCTTCCTGCGCGATTCCTCCACCGCCCTGACGCGCGTGTGCCGCGTGCTGCCCAACTCGCGCTTCCTCGGCGACGCGCTCGTCAAATCCTCCGAATCCGTCACATGGCTCGGCGGAGAAGAGGAGCTGCAGCCGCGCTCCCGCGCCAGCCTCGACGTGCGCTGCACCAGCGCCCTGCACCGCTACGCCGGCGACATGGCGGCCTTCTCCGCGTCGCTGCGCGCCATGCGCCGCCACGAGATCGAACGCATCGGCCTGGGCTGGATCAACGGCGTGGTCTCCAGCGCCGACAGCCTCGGGGCCATGACGGATGTCTACGATGCCGCGCTGCACGCCGCGCTCGCGTGGTCGACGGCGGAAAGGCTCCAGGCCGAGGGCCTCGACGATGCCCCCGCCACCGTGGCGGTCATCGGCATGGGGCGCTACGGCGGCCGCGAGGTGAATTTCAGCTCCGACGCCGACATCATCGTGATCTACGAGCCGGCCGACGGCGCGGACCCGGCGCAGGCCAACGCCTTCGCACGCGCCGTGGAGGACCGCACGCGCCAGATCCTCATGGGCCCGCAGACCACCGAGCCGCCTATCGAGCTCGACCTGGACCTGAGGCCGGAAGGCCGCAACGGGGCGCTTGTGAGGTCATACGATTCCTGCCGCGAGTATTACGCCTCCTGGGCCGACACATGGGAGCACCAGGCGTTGCTGCGCGCCCGGTACGCGGCCGGCGACCAGGCGCTCGCGGAGCGGTTCCTGCACGACATCGCCGACCCGCTGCGCTACCCCGGGGCGCCGCTGACCGACGCCGAGCTCCAGCAGATCCGCACGCTCAAGGCGCGCATGGAGGCCGAACGCCTGCCGCGCGGCGTGCGCCGCGACCGGCATGTCAAGCTCGGCATGGGCGGCCTGTCGGATGTGGAGTGGACGGTGCAGCTGCTGCAGCTCACGCATGCCGGCGCGCATCCCGAGCTGCGCACGACGGGTACGATGGCCGCGCTCGACGCGCTCGAAGGCGCGGGCCTCGTGGCCGGCGACGACGCGGACGTGCTGCGCCGCACCTGGTGGCTGTGCACGAACACAAGGAACGCGAATATGCTGTGGACCGGGCGCACCAACCGAGCCGACGTGATTCCCGACGACACCTACGCGCTCGGCGGCATCGCGGCGTGCCTGGGGCGCCCCGCGAACTCCGGCCAGGCCTTCGCCGACGAGCTGCTGGGCCTCATGCGCCGCTGCCGCGCCGTAACCGAGCGCCTGTTCTACGCGGAGGAGTAGGGGGCGGGGTAGAAGCCGCCCCGCCCGTCAGTACCCGAGATCGGCCTGCATGAGGTGCACGTTCTGGCGCATGATATGCGCCTGCTCGCGCGTGATGCGCTGCTCGTCGAGCATGTCGCGCACCACCTCGAGCTCGATGCGGAAGGCGTCTGCGCGCACCTGCGAGACCTGCCGCGACATGCGCTCGCGCTCGTCGATGCCCGCCCCGATGAAGGGGATGCTCACATACGCCGCGCGGTATTCGCCCATGAGGGCCATCACGCATTCGGTGTCGTAGGACGGGTCGTTGACGAGTCCGAACAGATGGCTGATCGTGGCCTTGAGCAGCGCGTCGTGCACCACCACCGTGTCATGTGCGTGCTTGTCGCCCCCGGCCAGCGAGGGGTGCAGGCGGCTGCGCAGGCGGTGCCATGCCACGCGAAGGTGCATGACGGTGCGCTTGATGCGCGCGGGCAGACGATGGAACCGCGAACGCTCCTTGTTCTTCTCGAGCGTGGCGGTGATGTTCGAGATGATGTCGCCGGTGGCCTCGTGCGCGTCCGGATGCGCCTCGTCGTAATCGTGAAGCCACGCGATCTGCCATGTCAGGGTGTTATGGCGCAGGCGCTGGTCCGCCTCGATCTGCAGCGTGGAGTGGTGCGTGTCCTCGAGGCGTTCGATGCGGTACAGGTAGGAGTTCATGACGCGCTGCAGCGCCTGGTGGGTTTCCGGCGTGTCGGTCTGTGCGAGGCGCTCGATGGTGGTGTTGAGCACGAGGCGCTTGGCCTCGGTCAGCTCCGCTGCGTTCAGGTCGGTGCGCGGCGCCAGGAGCGGCAGCATGATGTTCGTGAGCACGAGCGACACGATGACGAAGACGGCGGCGATGGCCCACAGCATCCAGCGGATGCTCTCGCCCTGCGACGTGGCGCCCATCGCGGGCAGCGTGAAGGCCAGGGAGATCGTGATGGCGCCTTTCGCGCCGCCGAAGGTCATGACGAGCGCGGAGCGGCGCCGCTCCTTGCGCGCGGCCTTGATCTGCGCGTCCGAAGGACGCGAGGCCGTGGAATCGGATGCGCCGCGCGGATCTGCGCCGACGGTCGCCGCCCACGCGGGATCGGGCTGCATGCGCTGCATCGCCGTCACCGCCGCGAAGCGCACGAGCAGCGAGACCACGGTGAGGGCGAGCGCCGCCGCGATGATCGTGGGCACGTCGGGGACGAGGCCCTGCGAGGCGTCGAGGAAGATGATGGGCAGCTGCATGCCGAGAAGCACGAACACGGCGCCGTTGAGGTTGAACTCGAGGAACTCCCACACGGAGTTCGACACGAGGTTCACGCTGGCGATGTCGGCGCCGAAGCCGCGTCGGTGGAACTGGATGGTCAGGCCCGCGGCCACGACGGACAGCACGGCGGAGAAGCCGAGGCGCTCGGAGAGGTAGTAGGTCAGGAACGGCGTGAGCACTTCGATGGTGATGCGGTTCGTGGTGGTTTCGAGGCGGTGGTTGCGCAGGAGCATGACGATGCGGTCGATAAGCCAGCCCATGACGAGGCCGAACAGGATGCCGCCGACGAAGCTCATGACCACCTCGAGGGCGAAGCGGGCGGGGGAGAACTGCCCCGTGGTGGCGGCCACGACGGCGAATTCGAAGCTCACGATGGATGCGGCGTCGTTGAACAGGCTCTCGCCCTTGAGTGTCTCGGTCTGCGTCTGCGTCAGGCGCGCCTGGCTGCTCATCTGCGTGACGGCCACGGCGTCGGTGGGCGCCAGGGCCGCGCCGAGGGCGAGGGCCGCGGCGAGTCCGATCTGCGGCCACAGACCGTGCAGCGTCAGGCCGGTGGCGACGATGCACAGGAACACGAGGCCGATGGCGAGCCACAGGGATTGCCTGATCACCTTGAGCAGCCGGGACATCGTGGTGCTGCGCGCCGCGTTGAACAGCAGCGGCGCGATGAACAGCACCATGAACAGCTGCGAATCCATGCGCACGGTGGGCAGGAACGGCGTGAAATACCATGCGACTCCGAGCCCCACCTGCACGAGGGGCAGGGAGACGCGCGGTATGAAGCGTTCCAGGATCGACGATGCGAGCACGCCCGTGACGACGAGGATGACAAGGGACAGGATTTCCAAAGGCGCCTCCCATCGGTGGGGATCAGTGGGGATCGGGTGGGACCGGTGCGGGTCGGTCGGGACGGTTCCGTCGGCGTTCCCTTGGCCTTGGGCGGGGCGGGCTGCGGTCGGTCGGCGGTGTTTCCTTCAGATTACTTGACGATTGCACGATTTCGCGCCGGCGATTGTTACGGCGCGTCACGACCGGAAACGACGCGGTTCCATGTCGCGTTTGCGGACTACCTTTGTAGAGGTCACGGCACGTGGCCGCCTCCCAGAGTCTTTCGAAAGGCGTGCAATGGCATCACAAACGGCGCAGGACTGCGCTGCTCTCGAATCCCAGCTGGTCGGCAAAAGCGTGGTAACGCTTGACGATCTGACAACCGACCAGATTTCGCTTCTTCTTCGCAAGGCGAGCTACATCGAATCGAACCCTCGGCGCGTCGCCCACGCATGCGACGGCAGGATCCTCGCCACGCTGTTCTACGAGCCCTCCACCCGCACGCGTCTGAGCTTCGAAACCGCCATGCTGCGCATGGGCGGTCACGTCATCGGCTTCTCGGGCACCCAGAACACCTCCGTGTCCAAGGGCGAGACCATCTCCGACACCGTGCGCGTCGTCTCCCAGTTCGCCGACGTCATCGCCATGCGCCATCCCAAGGAAGGCGCGGCGCTCGTCGCGGCCCGCGCGGCCGAGATCCCCGTCATCAACGGCGGCGACGGCGGCCACATGCACCCCACGCAGACGCTCGCCGACCTGTCGACCATCGAGAAGCGCTTCGGCCGCATCACCGACCTCGTCGTGGGCCTGTGCGGCGACCTCAAGTTCGGCCGCACCGTCCATTCGCTGATCGAGACGCTGTGCCGCTTCGGCAACGTGCATTTCGTGCTCATCAGCCCCGACGAGCTCAGGACCCCGCGCTACGTCATCGACCGCATCGAGGCCTCGCCATCGTGCGACTACGAGGAGGTGCACGACCTGCAGGACGTCATCGGCCGCCTCGACGTGCTCTATATGACGCGCGTGCAGCAGGAGCGCTTCTTCAACGAGGACGACTACCTGCGCCTTCGCGACACGTATATCCTCGACGCCGACAAGATGAAGCTCGCCAAGCCCACGATGGCCGTGCTCCACCCGCTGCCGCGCGTCAACGAGATCGCCACCGAGGTGGACGCCGACCCGCGTGCCGCGTACTTCCAGCAGGTGTACCGCGGCATGCTCATGCGCATGGCGCTCGAAAGCTCCCTGCTGGGCGACCCGCTGCCCGGCTTTTCGCAAACACAGGAGGTCCAGGCCTGAATGGAAGTCACGAGCCTGCAGAACGGAATCATCATCGACCACGTGCCCGCCGGCACGGCGCTCAAGGTGCTCGAGTACCTGAACGTCGACCCCGCCAGGACGAAAATCGCGCTGATCATGAACACCGATTCGAAGCGCCTGGGCACGAAGGACATCATCAAGATCGAGGGCATGGCCGACGACCGCATCGACCTTGACGTGCTCGGCCTCGTGGCCCGCCAGGCCACGGTCGGCATCGTGCGTGACGGGCGCATCGTCAGGAAGCTCACGCCCACGCTGCCGCAGCATGTCGAGGGCGTCATCCGCTGCCCCAACCCGCGCTGCGTCACCTCCACGGAGCGCGACATCCGCCAGGGCTTCCACCTCGTCACCGTCGGCGGGCGCCCCGAGTACCGCTGCGACTACTGCGACGAGGAGGCGAAGTTCTGATGACAGCCGCCGTTGTCAAGCTGCTGGGAGTGCAGCTGTGGGAGACGGGACAGACGGTCGACGCGATCGTGCCCGTGTGCCCGGGCCGCCTCATGGACGATGACGGGGCCGTGGCCGGTGCGCCGGACGGCTCCGCCGTGGTGGTGGACGCGCGCGGCATGGTGCTCGCGCCGGGCCTGCACGACCCGCATGTGCATTTCCGCGATCCGGGCCAGCTCGACAAGGAGACGATGGTCACGGGTTCCGCGGCCGCCGCGGCCGGCGGGTACACCACCGTCCTCATCATGCCCAACACCGTTCCCGCGCTTGACGGCGCGGCCGTGGCCCCGAGCGACACCGCCGACATCGAGGCCATGCACGGGCGCTGGTCGTCTCTCGACTACCTCGAGAACTACGAGGCAGACAACGGCGTGCAGCTTCCCGTGCGCTACGCGCTGTGCGCCGCCGCATCCACGGGGCGCGACGGGGCGCAGGCCAGCAAGTACGCCGACTGGCAGCACGGCCTGCAAGGTTTCGGGTTCCGCCACCCCGTCATCGCGCTGAGCGACGACGGCGCCGCCGTGCCCGCCGACATCCTTGACGAAGTGGCCGCCAACTGCCTCAAGGCCGGCGTGCCGTTCATCGACCACTGCGAGCACCACGAGTCCGGTGTCATGACCGAGGGCGAGACCTCCCGCCGGCTCGGCCTGCCCGGCATCCCCGCCAGCACCGAGACCGCGATCATCGAACGCGACATCGACCTGGCGCGCCGCACCGGCTGCCACGTGCACCTGCAGCATGTCAGCTGCGCCGCGTCGTTCGACCTAATCCGCGCCGCCAAGGCCGAGGGCCTTCCCGTCACCTGCGAGACGGCGCCGCACTACATCGCTCTTAACGACACCGCGGTGGAGCGCCTGGGCACGATGGCGAAGATGAACCCGCCGCTGCGCAGCGAGGAGGACCGCCAGGCCACGCTGCGCGCCATCGCCGACGGCACCGTCGATATGATCGCCACCGACCACGCGCCCCACACGGCCGAGGAAAAGGCCCTCGGCATGCTCAAGGCGCCCAACGGCATCATCGGCCTCGAAACCGCGTACGGCGTGTGCCGCACGGTTCTCGTGGAGGGCGGTTGGATCGACGACGACCGCCTCATCGAGCTCATGAGCGTCGCCCCGGCGCGCCTCCTGGGCTCCGCCGAGCCGTCCGTCGACAGCCTGCTCGCGCCGCTCGCCGACGAGGCGGGGGAGAGTGCCTACGATGCCTCCGCCGGGCCTGGCTCCGCTGGTGCGGATGCCGCGGTGGCCGACGGTGCGGATGCCGACGATGGCCGCGAGCCGCTGCACGCGCGCCGCGAGCTGCTCGACCTCGCCGCCGTGGCGCATACCGGCGTGACCACAAGCGACTTCCTGTCGGCCGACGACACCGCCACGCCGCTCGATTTCACGCTGCTCGACCCGCACGCCGAGTGGACCGTCGACCCCGAGGGCTTCCACTCCAAGGCACGCAACACGCCGTTCGCGGGGATGGAGCTCACGGGCCGGCCCATGGCCACGGTTATCGGCTCGCGCATCGTGTTCACGCGCATCCCCGCCTCGCGCATCATCGACGGCGCGGCCACCACGGACGGCTCGCTGCCCGACGCCATCGCGCATAGCGTCGTCGCACATTCCCGCGACGACGGGGCCGCCGCATAGGAGCCATGCGACGCGCAACATCGTCGCAACAAACCCCACATCTTGCCGCAATACGATGGCTGCCTGTCGCAGCCGGAACGAGGAGAACATGGACAAGCTCATCGAAGCCATCGAACGCACAGGAAACCCCAGCGTGGTGGGGCTTGACCCCAAGCCCGCGCTGATTCCGGCCCCCGTGCTCGCCGCCGCCCGCGCCGAGCACGGCGAAAGCCGCGCCGCCGCGCTCGCGGCCGCCTACCGTGCGTTCAACCGCAGCATCGTGGATGCCGTCACCGGCATCGTACCCGCCGTCAAGCCGCAGATCGCCATGTACGAGGCGCTCGGCCCCGCCGGCCTGCAGCTGTATTGCGACACCTGCGCCTACGCGCGTTCGCAGGGCCTGTACGTGCTCGGCGATGTCAAGCGCGGCGACATCGGCAGCACCGCCGCCCAGTACGCCGCGCATCTGGGCGGCGTGCCCGAGGTGGCGCAGTGGGGCGACTCCTTCGGCGCCAAGCCGGAGGATCCGTGGCATGAGGACGCCGTCACCCTCAACCCGTATATGGGCGAGGACGGCATCATGCCCTTCGTGGACGTGGCGCAGGCCGCAGACAAGGATGTGTTCGTGCTCGTGCGCACCTCCAATCCGTCCAGCGACCAGGTGCAGACGCTCGCCCTGGCCGACGGCGGCACCGTGAGCGGTCATGTGGGCGAGCTCGTGGAGCGCTGGGGCGCCGACACGCTCGGTGCGCACGGGTATTCGCGCGTCGGCGCCGTCGTCGGGGCCACGCATCCCGAGGCGGGCGCCGCGCTGCGCCGCGCCATGCCGCATACGTTCTTCCTCGTCCCCGGCTACGGCGCGCAGGGCGGGTCCGCCGCCGACGTCGCCGCCATGTTCGACGCGAACGGCTCGGGCGCCATCGTCAATTCGTCGCGCGGCATCATCGGCGCGTGGCGCAAGGACGAACGCGCCGCCCGCTTCGCGCCCGACGCCGACGCCGAGGCCGCCGCCGCCTCCGCCACGACGGCGGACGCCGCGCTCGCCGAGGCATCGGTCGCCGATGCCGCCGCCGCGCTCGACCTCGTGGCCGATTGCGCGCGCCAGGCCGCCGAACGCATGCGCGACGACCTCGTGCACGCCCTCGACAACCGCCCGCCCGTCGCCGACCCGACGGCGGACAGCAGGAACAACCCCAAGGAGAACGCATGAGCGATTTCAAGCCCACCTACCTCCCCTCCAGGCGGCCCGCCGAGGTCGTCGACTGCAGGGAGCTGACCGACGGCGTCGTGCGCCTGACGCTGCGCGACGAGTTCATCGCCGCGAACGCGCGGCCGGCGCAGTTCGTGAACCTGTACACCACGAACGAGCAGCGCCTCTCGCCGCGACCCTTTGGCGTCTGCCAGGCCGAGGGCGACACCTTCACGCTGATGTTCGCCGTCGTGGGCAAGGGCACCGAGGAGTTCCGCCACCTGCGCCCCGGCCAGACGGTGGACGTGCTCGGCCCGCTCGGCCACGGCTTCGACCTGACGCGCTCCGCGAACTACGTGCTCGTCGGCGGCGGCCTCGGCGTGCCGCCGCTGATCCGCACCGCGCAGGAGCTCCAGGGCCGCGAGGACGCCGGCTGCACCGTGCTGTTCGGCTACAGGAACGTGCATTTCGCCGATGATGACGCCAGCCGCTGGTGCGACGACGTGCGCTCCATCGACGAATCCGAGGGCAATGTGGTCGCGCTCCTCGACCGCTGGGCCGCCGAGAACGGCATCACGGCCGACCGGGACGGCGTGCTGCGCCCCGTGGCGGAGGGGGAGAGGCCCTTCGTAATCCTGACCTGCGGCCCGCTGGGCATGATGAAGGCCGTCTCCGCCTGGGCGCGCGAACGCGGCCTGGAGACGCAGGCGAGCCTTGAGTCGCGCATGGGCTGCGGCTTCGGCACCTGCGTGGTGTGCACCGTGCACACCACGCGCGGAATCCTCAAGACCTGCCATGACGGGCCGGTTTTCAACACCGCAGAACTCGAAGGATGGGAGGCCGCACGATGAGCGGAACCACGATGACGCAGACCGCGCAGGCGGCCACGCAGGCGGCGCAGGGGCAGGCGCAGGGCGGACAGCAGCTGCCGTGCTATTTCGACGCCAACCGCACCTTCACCTGGCACCACAAGACCCAGGTGGCCGGCGTGGAGTGGAAGAACCTCGTGGGCACCGCCTCCGGCACCTTCAACTTCGACGCCGTGCGCCCCTTCTATGACGTGAGCCAGCTGGGCGCCGTCTCCACCAAGGGCGTCTCGCCTGTGCCGTGGGAGGGCAACCCCGTGCCCCGCACCGCCGAGACGCCGGCGGGTTCCGTCAACTCCGTGGGCCTGCAGAACCCCGGCGTCGACGATTACCTCGTCAATGACCTTCCGCGCCTCAAGGCCGCGGGAGCCACTGTCATCACGAACGTGGCGGGCCATTCCGACGACGATTACGCCGAGGTGGTCTCCAAGCTCGCCGACCACGAATCCGACATGCTCGAGATCAACGTCAGCTGCCCCAACGTGTCGGCCGACGGACTGTCCACCGGCACCGATCCGGTGGCGCTCAAGCGCCTCGTCAAGCGCCTGCGTCCGCTCACCGACAAGCCCATGATCGTCAAGCTCACGCCGAACGTCACCGACATCCGCCCCATCGCGGAGGCCTGCATCGAAGGCGGCGCCGATGCGCTGTCGATGATCAACACCTTCGTGGGCATGCGCTTCGACATCCGCACCGGCAAGCCGATCCTGGCGAATGTCACGGGCGGCGTGTCCGGCCCGTGCGTGCACCCGATGGCCCTCGCCTTCGTGTACAAGACGCGCCAGGCCTTCCCGGAGATCCCGATCATCGGCATCGGCGGCATCTCCACCGGCGAGGACGCGCTCGAGTTCCTCTACGCCGGCGCCAACGCCGTCGAGGTGGGCTCCGCCGCGCTCGCCGACCCGGTGGCGCCGCTGCGCATCGCCTGCGAGCTCGACGCGCTGCTCGACCAGCGTCCCGAACTCGCCCAGGCCCTCGAGGAGGGCCGCACCTGGCAGTCGTAAGGTTGCTGTAGTAGAGCGTGCATGTGCCCCGCATCGTCCTCGTGCGATGCGGGGCACATTGTGTTTCCGTCGCGTTTCCGCCGCGCTCCTGCCGCGTTGCCGCCGCAGTGTTTCCGTCGCCGCGCCGCTGTCATGCGCTCGCGGAACAATATAGGGCGGTAATCGTCGCACAGGCACGAGAAAGGTCCACCATGACGCAGACGCAGTACGAGGCAGGCTCGATGCAGGAGGAGTTCACGCGCTTCCTGCTGGACGCCGGCGCACTCAAGTTCGGTTCGTTCACACTCAAGTCCGGCCGCCAGTCGCCGTATTTCATCAACGCCGGCTCGTTCAACGACGGCGCGCGCATCGCCCGCCTCGGCGAGTACTACGCCGCCACCATCGCGGCAGCGCAGGAGCAGGGCGTGCTGCCGGAGCATATCGACACCGTGTTCGGCCCCGCCTACAAGGGCATTCCGCTCGCCGTGAGCACGTCGATGGCGCTTGCCGCGCGCCACGGGCAGAACGTGGGCTACACCTTCGACCGCAAGGAGAAGAAGGACCACGGCGACGGCGGCCTGTTCGTCGGCACGCAGCTCGAGGACGGCATGAGCGTGCTCATGGTCGACGACGTCATGACCGCCGGCACGGCCGTGCGCGAGGTGGTGCCCAAGCTCAAGGCCGCCGCGGACGTGAACATCGTGGGCCTCGTGCTGTCGGTGGACCGCATGGAGAAGACGAAGGACTCCGACAAGTCCGCCGTCCAGGCCGTGCATGAGGAGTTCGGCTTCCCCGTGTTCGCCATCGCCAACGTGCGCGAGATCTTCGACGCGGCGTCCGTGATGCGCGCCGCGGACGGCTCGCCGCTCATCGGCGACGAGCTGCGCGCCGAGGCGCAGCGCTACCTCGCCACGTACGGGGCGTAGGAGCGGCGCGGCGGCCGCGCGGGTGTCTGGGGGGGGGCTCGAGAGACTGCTGCGCGGGCGGCTGGACGTCACCGCGGTTGGGTTCGAGCAGCGGATGTCCCCAGCTGTTTCTACGATGTCCCTGTTTTGTGATGGCCCCGGTCGGGTGTGCCGATCGGGGCCATCGTATGCCTTCGGACGACTGTGGAGCGACACCGCACGCGGTCTTGTGTCGAACAGATATATCGAACACCTACGGATAGAGGGATGGCTGTTCGATATGTTCGATACGCTCGAACGGCCTTGGGACGCGACACGCGGAAGATAGAGCCTCGTTCCATTACTGTTCCGTCAACTGGAAGCCCCGCAATTGCAACGATTCTTGTGATGTTATCAGACTCCAAAATCTCACTATGCGAAATGAGGGCCTTCCTATCGTCTCGAACATGTGCTACCTTTCTAGTTGTCGGAAAAAGTGCAAGGCAGCACGATGCCGAGGGATAGATGGACAGGCTCCGGGGCCAGACCCGCGACATGTTTATCAGCGCCAACGATGGCGCACGGAATCGTCTGCCGAACGAACAAAGGGAGACGATATGGTCGACAAGGCAACGACTGCATACGCCGCGAACACGGCGCTTGCCAACGAATTTTCCAACGAATCCTGCGCCACGCGCGGCATGAATGCCCAGGCTGGGGAGTCCGGGACGTACAGCTACGCCGATGGTCGCTGGTACAGCAACGAGAAGCGTGAGGTCGCCAATTCCGATCTCGCGGTCCGTTCCGCGATGCTCGCCGCCGAAGCGGGCGATCCCGAGGCCATGATCGACCTCGGCCGTTGGTATTCGATGCTCGGTCGTTCCGCCGCGTCGTATTGCGACCGTGCCCTGGACTATTTCCTTGGCGCTGCCCAGAAGGGCCTGGCCATCGGGTATCTGCTTGCCGGCAAGGTCTATGAGTTCTGCGGCAACAACGAATGGGCCGCGCGCTGCTACATGGAGGCCGCCGAGCACGGCGTCGATTCGGGCAAGGCCGCCCTCGACCAGATTCTGCTCGCGCACCCCATGCTTCGTCTGAAGCTGGCGTGAGTTCACGGCGTCTGGAGCCGTTCTTCCGATAGGGTCTTCCGTGGCGGGTTTTCCTTCTTCTCCCGCCGCGGTATCCGGCAAGCGGGCCGAGAGAAGCTGCTCGCCGGGTAATTGGGGGTACCGAAAGGTCCCGGGTTCGCACGCCCGGGACCTTTCGCTTTGTCTGGTTCGTCGCGTGGCCTCGCTCACGGCAACGGTGGGCTTGGCTGGCGGCTCACGTGCCAGGGAGCAGAACGGATGTGACCGGTTCGCGTTGTGCTCTTCTCCGGAACAATGTGATGGTTTGCGGACAAAATTGACGTTTTTTCCATCCGGAAACGCCTGATTATGTCCGTAAGCCATCACATTGTTATTGAAGGTGTTTGGGGGGCGTGGAGATATGCGATGGAGCGATACGATTCCTACGATTACACGGTGGGCGTAGAGGTCTCGACGGGGGAGGCCGTCGCTGGTATAAATAAGGGCAGTTCGCGTCCGCGGGTTTTCGAACATGCACCCACCGCGCGCCACGCAACCATTCGCCGCATCAGGGACCGGAGGAGGAAGACCATATGGCCGATGCATCCGCAGATCGCTCCGTCGAGGAATTCAAGCTCCGATTCTGCCATCCCGAACTCATCGAGGACTGCCGCGACACGCTCGTGTCGATGTTCCGCCAGGGCACCAACCCGCCGCAGCCCGCCTCGCTTGACCCGGCGACCCTCAGCTACCTGCGGTTGTACGAGGAGACGCATGACGCCGCCGACGCAGACGCCAAGCTCGAGGCGTGGCAGGGCTACGTCGAGCACGAGGCCCGCCACGGCAACCTCGATGCCCTCGACCTCGAAACCGTCTATGCGCGCAACGACCTGTGGGCGAATTTCGACACGCTTCCCACGATGGACGCCATCGGTCTCATGAACGACCTATGGCAGCTCTCGAAACGCGCCTGCGAGGAGATCCGCGGCTCCGCTTATTACTGCCTGGCCATCCACACCGCCTGTCTCGACGCCGACCAACAGGACTGGCTTCTGTGCCCCGGTCCGCTCATGCTCCTGACGTCCGCGTCCGACCTGGGCTGCGCCGAGGCGTCGATGGAGCTGTCGCGCATGCTCACCAGCGGCGGCTTGCTCGAGCCGAACCTCCCGCTCGCGCACCGCTACCATGTGCGCGCCGCGCATGATGGAGACGCCTCCGCGTGGACCTACGTGGCGATGGACTACCTGCTCGGCCGCGGCACGCCCCGCGACCCCGACCGCATGATCGACGCGCTGATGTCCGGCGCGGCCGCCGGCGACTATTCGTCATGCGTGAGCCTGGGCGACCTGTTCAGCACCGGCTTCCCCGAGTCGCGCCTCGCGCCCGTGCCCGACATGCGGCTCGCCAACGAGTACTACAGCGCCGCGTACGAGATCGAGACGGAGGGCGCGCAGATGGAGGGTACGGAGACGGAGGGCGTCGAGGCGGGGGAGAGGAACCACGATGTTCCCGCCGCGGACCACACGAAATCCCTTGCCTACGTGGGCATGATGTTCACCCAGGCCGCGCTTGATATGGAGGGCGATGACGGCGACGCTGACGCCGCCCGCTGACGTCGCATACGGCCGACGGAATATGAAAGGCGCCGCACGATGCTTCGAAACATCGTGCGGCGCCTTCTTCCAGAGTATGTCACTGCGCCGTCGTCATGGCGCCGTCGTCACTGCGCCGACCTGCCTTCGCGCTCGAAGGTAATCGACGCGCCGGCCAGCGCCCCGCCGTTGGCGAGGTTCTGGAGCGGGAAGATGCCGTTGGCGTCCACCTGCTGGATGAAATCGGCGTTCGAGGCGCCGTCGAAGGTCAGCTTGCCGTCGGAGAACGCGAGCGTCAGCTTGTAGTCCTGCGCGGCGTTGCCCGCCTGCTTGTACTCGACGGCGATGTTCCCGCCGTCCTGCTGCCACGAGCACGACCACTGGTTGATGCCGTTGCCGCCCGTGACGAGGGAGTCATACACCACGCACGAATTGTCGGGGCGGATCTCGATCGTGAGGCTTTCGAACATGGGGATCAGCGCGCCGTCGGCGTCCGCGTAGCCCAGGTTCTTCGCCGTGGAACTCAGGAACTGCAGCTCGGTGGACGAGCCCGGTTCGAAGGTGGTGTCGCCGCTGCTGGCGGAGGAGACCGTCCACACGCCGACCGGGTCGGCGGCCTGCGTCTGCGTGGTGCTTGCCGCGGCGGAGGCGTAGCGCTGGCGCAGCATGACGCCGGTGGCGGCCAGCGCGATGGCGAGCACGAACGCCACGATGGCGATGATGATGCGCGGGTTCGCGTGGTGCTTCTTCTTCGCCGCGCCCTGCGGGGTGGGCGTGGGCTGCACGGTGGCGTTCACCGGCATCCCGGTCGGCATCCCCGTGGCCGGATCGGTCGGCACGAGGCTGTTGCCGCAGTATGGGCAGGTGCCCATGCCCTCCGGCACGGCGTTATCGCAATGAGAGCAAATCATGGTTCCTTCTTCTGTGTTTCTATCGATGTCGCTCAGGTCGGTTTTGCCCAGAGGCCTCTTCGGCTACTTCGTGTCCACGCGGCGCAGGATGGTGCCGTCGGGAGTCGCGGTGGCCGGCACAAGCGCCGTTTTGTCGGAGTTGAACACCAGCGGCACGGATCCGCGGTCCGCGAAGGAGATGCGCACCACGCCGGAGTCCGACACCGCCCACGAGCAGGTCTCGGGGGTCACACCCTGCGCGTCCTGCGAGGTGTACTGGCACACGTTGTTGCCCGACACCGTGTACACATTGCCGGTTTTCACGGTGCCGTCCGCGTTCTGGATGACTTCCATCCACGTGCCGTCGTACTGGCTCCTGTCCACGGTGGCGGTGGCGGCGGGCTGCGCGGAGGTGCGCGCCGGGTCGAGGAAGGCCTCGTAACCGGCGAAGCCGCCCGCGGCGACCATGAGCACAAGGGCCGCGGTCATGACGATGGCGGAGGCCTTGTGCCCCTTCTTCTCTTCCTGAGGAACCTCGGAGGAGAAGGTGATCGGCGCATCGTTCTGCGGCTCCTCCTCGCCCTGCGGCGCCTTGGAGGTTGGCGCGAACGGCGCGGGCTGGGTAAGGTTCTGCATGGGCTGGTCGGCGCGCGGCCCGACAAGATACGATTGCGCCTGCTGCGCGGCCTGCTGGGCCTCGAGCTGGGCGGCCTGCTGGGCCTCGGCCTTCTTCTTGCGCAGACCGCGGCGCTTCTTCGTGGCAGGCGCGGTGGAGGATTCCGCGGGCATATGCACGAGGGATTCGACCGGCTGCGGCTGCGGCGTCGGCTGCGGCATGGTGGTGTTCGGCTGGTATGCGTTCTGCTGGTACGGGTTCTGCAGCGTCTGGTACGACGGCTGCGGGGTGGCGTACGGCTGAGGGGCAACCGGCTGCTGGTTCTGCAGCTGCTGCGCATACTCCGGCTGGGACTGCCAGGCGTACTGCGGCTGGACGGGCTGCTGCTGTGCGTTCTGCTGCGCCGGGTTCTGCGCAGGCGCCGGCTGAGCCGTCTGGTTTTGCGTCGGCTGGCCCGCGTACTGGGCCTTCGGAGTCTTGTGACGCTGCGCCGGGGGAAGAATGGAAGTCTCCGCGGAATCTTCATCGAAGGGATTCGGACGCCTCGTGTCGGTCGCTGCGGTAGACGATTCGCCCGTCTGCGCGGCGGGCGTCGGCGTCTGGGCGGCCTTGGTCACCTTGGGCACGTGGTGGCGCATGGCCGGAGTCGCGAGGGACGTGGGGGCGAACTCCTCCTCAGCGTCATCGTCATCATCGTCCGCATCGATGGCGGGCGCGGCCGGCGTCGACGCGATGGCGTCCGCGAAGGAAGCCGTCTGCGCGGGTGAGGCGGCGGGGGCGGCGGACGGCGGCGGGGTCTGCGCGGCCTTGGTCACCTTGGGCACGTGGTGGCGCATGGCGGGTGCGGCGAGCGATGTAGGGGCGGACTCCTCCTCCGCATCGTCCTCCATCTGCACCGGCTGGGATGCCGGGGTGGACGCGATGGCAGACATGAACGATGACGCCGCCGGCACCGCCTGCTGCTGGGGCTGGGCTTGCTGAATCGGCTGGGGCTGGGCCTGCTGAAGCGGGGCGCCGCAACGGCCGCAGAACTTCCCATCAGGCACAACGTCCGCTCCACACTTGGGGCACTTCATTCCTGGTTTCCCTTCTGTGATCTCTGACTACGACAATCACTCTCGTCCCACTATAACCGCACCGGAAACAAAGGGCGCGGCCGCGCATCAGATACGATGGCGCCATGTTCGAGGGCACCGTGTTGGTAGCACCTGTTGGTGGCGCCATGTCCGAGACACGATGTGCGATGACCTTGTGAAAATCGTGTTGCCTCGCAGTATCCTCCCGGCCCAAGCACAGACGCGGGTGGTAGCCTACCGCGCGGATGCGCCGGCCCGGACCCGCGCATCCCGGCGCGCGCGGAAAGCCGAGGAGCCGAAGGCCGAGAAAGCAGAAAAGCCGACAGGCCGCGCCGCACCAGTCCGGGGAGTGACATGGCATCGCGCAAGCATACGCTCGTCCTGTGGATCGTGGCGGTCGTCCTCATCGCCGCCTGCGAGATCGGAATCTTCAACCTGCCGCACTGGCGCACGGTCGGCGCCCCGGCCGTGGAATCGGGAACGCCCGTCATCGCCTCGGGCCTGACCGACAACGGCGACGGCACGTATACGGTGACCGACGCCGACAAGGCCACCATCGACATCCCGATCCGCTCCGCCTCCGGAGGCGCCGCCGAACTGCGCAGCGTGCGCCTCGTGCCCGCCGGCAGCGGGTGGTCGTACTCCACGGCCTCGTTCAAAACCGCTTACGGCAGCGCCGACGATTCGACCACAGACACCGACTCCCTGACGTGGCGCGACCTCGGCCAGGGCGTGTGGACGGACGCCAGAACCCTCACCTACACCAAAATTCCGTCCACCCAATACGTGCTCGCCGGCCAGAAAAGCGACGACAACCGCTACAGCACTTGGCTGCGCATCGACTACGGCAGCCAGTCCGCCGGCGCCGTCGTCTCCCTCGCATCGTATGAACTCAACCCCACGGTGCCCTTCATGGTCTCGCTGCCCAGGCTCGTCATCATGCTCGCCATCGCCGCGTTCGTCATCTGCCTGCGCCCCGGGTCCGCGCTGTGGCGCCGCCGCCTCGACATCGACTCGCGCGGGCACCGCATCGCCATCGGCGCGTTCATCGTGCTGCAATCCGCCGCGCTTCTCGCCATCAGCCAGATGACCGGCGGCTCGCATGTCTCCCTCGCCACAGCGTTCAACTCGAGCTTCCACCACTGGACCGACCCCGCGCAGTACCAGCGCCTCGCCGACGCGCTCCTGCACGGCCGGCTATGGCTCGACCTGCCGGTCGACAACTCCCTGCAGACCATGCAGAACCCCTACGATTTCGGCGCGCGCGTCAGCCAGAACGCCTCCACCGGCGCCGTCTACTTCTGGGACCACGCCTACTACCAGGGCCACTACTACTGCTATTTCGGCGTGCTGCCCGCCCTCCTCCTCTTCGCCCCGTACGAGGCGGTCACCGGAGGCTGGCTTCCCACCTGGGCCGCGTCCTGGACGCTGGCCGTGGCGTTCACGGTTTTCGGCACGCTGTTCGTGATGTCGTTCATCCGCCGTTTCTTCCCGAACGCGTCGCAGGCGATGGCCTGGCTGTGCCTGTTCACCGCCATGGCCGCCACAAGCATGTGGTACTACGTCTTCGACCCGTCGTTCTACGGAGTGCCCGTGCTCATGGCCATGGCCGTGGCGTCCGCGGGGCTGTATTTCTGGATCCGCGCGCGTCGCGACGCCGTCAGCGGCCGGTGGGCGTTCGCGATGCCCCACGATGCTCCCGCCGATGGTTCCCCGGCGACTTGCGTTGCCGATTGCTCGGACGCGCCCGCAGCAGCCCCCGCCGCCGCAGCAGCCCCCGCCGCCACGAAGCTCTCCGCGTGGCGCATGGTGCTCGGCACCGCGCTCATGGCCATGACCGTCGGCTGCCGCCCGCAGTTCGCCGCCATGATCCTCCTCGCCATCCCGCTGTTCTGGGACGAGATCCGCCACACCCGCCAGCTCGTCTCCCGCACATCGTGGCGCCTGACGCTGGCCGTGGCGCTCGCCGCGCTCGCGGTGCTCGTGCCGCTCGGCGCCTACAACGTGGCGCGCTTCGGCTCGCCGTTCGACTTCGGCCAGGATTACAACCTGACGTCCTACGACCTGACGAGCCAGCGCCCCTCCGTCTTCCTCCTGCCCGCCGAACTGTTCCTCGAACTGTTCCAGCCCGTCTCGCTGCTCGGCCAGTTCCCGTTCGTGCAGACCACGTCCACCGCCATCGCCGCGCCGCAGGAGCCGTCGCTCGGCGGCCTCCTGGCGCTCGTGCCCATGCTCGCCGTCGTGCTCCTGCTGTGGATGGCGCGCCGTCCGCTGCGCCGCCACCGCGCGTGGGGCATGGCGCTGTGGTGCGTCGGCCTGGGCATCGCGGTCATGCTCACCGACACTCTCATCGGTGGCATCAACAACCGCTACTACGGCGACTTCAGCATGCTGCTGGCGCTCGCGGCGATCCTGGTGGCGCTCGCGCTCGAGGAATCGCTGCGCCCCGTGGGGCGGCAGGACGATGCGGCTTCCGGTTGCGTCACGATTCCCGCGCGCGTCATGGCGCTGGCGGCCGCGGCGGCCGTGCTGTTCGCCGCGTTCATGATCGGCATGGGCTTCTTCGCCACCGGGCGCTATGAGGCGCTCGCCTCCACCAATCCCGTGCTGTATTCGTGGGTGGGCAGCTGGTTCTCCGGTCTCACGATGTGACCGCGGTGTCCGGCCGCGGGGGAGGACCCGTTGCCCGGCCGGACACCGTGCCGCGCACGCGCGGGGGAATCGAACCACCGCAGCCCCGGCCCCGGTCTTCACAATTCGCCTTGCCATTCGTGTCACGGGGGGCTACTGTATCCGTCTGTGTTCGAATCGTGAAGGTTCGTGCATGCGGGGGAACCCGCCGTCTGAAGCAACAAGCTTTGAAAGGCACGATTGATGAAGGACGAGAAGAAGGCACGGGCGCATTCGACGCGCGGCCCGAAGGAATCCGAACCGCAGAGCGCCGAGGAGCGTGAGTTGGTCGAGGACACGCAGCGCATCCTGCGCGTCCAGCAATTCACCAAGGCGCCGAAGGTCCAGCAGCGCACCCTCACCAAGGAGGAGCGCAAGGTGCTGCTCAAGCGAAGCGCCGAGGAGAAGGAGGCCACCGCCAGGCTCGACAAGGTAGCGGACAAGGGCCCGCTCGGGCGGTGGTTCTACCGCCTCCAGTCGGGTCGGGACAAGATTACGCCGGCCATGTGCATCGTGGCTCTCGGCGTGGTGTACGGCGACATCGGCACCTCGCCGCTGTACACGATGCAGACTTTCATTTCCGGCCAGGGGGGTCTGGCCAACGTGGACCGTCCCGCGGTGCTGGGCATGCTCTCGCTGGTGTTCTGGTCCATCACCCTGATCACCACCGTCAAATACGTGCTCATCGCCATGCGCATCGACAACAAGGGCGAGGGCGGCATCTTCGCCCTGTATTCGCTGATCCGCAGGTACGGCGCCTGGCTCGCCGCCCCCGCCATGATCGGCGGCGCGGCGTTCCTCGCCGATTCGGTGCTCACCCCCGCGGTGTCCATCAGCTCGGCCGTCGAGGGCCTGCGCACGCTGCCCGGCCTCGAGCAGGTGTTCCACGATAATCCCGAGCTCACGCTCATGATCACCGTCGTCATCATCCTCGTTCTCTTCTCGCTCCAGTCGCGTGGCACGGAGAGCATCGGGAAGGTATTCGGCTCGGTCGTCATGGTATGGTTCGCCTTCCTGGCGGCGGTGGGCGTGGCGAACCTCAGCCAGGACTGGGGCGTGTTCGCCGCCCTCAACCCCGCCTACGGCGTGCGTTTCCTGTTCAGCAAGCACAACGTGGCCGGGGTCGCGCTCATGGGGACCGTGTTCCTGTCCACCACGGGCGCCGAGGCCCTGTATTCCGACATGGGCCACGTGGGTCGCGGAAACATCTATTTCACCTGGCCGTTCATCAAGGTGGCGCTCGTGCTGTGCTACTTCGGCCAGGGCGCGTGGATGCTGCGCAACCAGTACAACGGCGACTACATGGGATTCGTCTCGGTCAACCCCTTCTTCCAGATGATGAGCCCCGGTGTGCGCTGCGTGGCGGTCGTGCTGTCGGTGGCCGCCGGCGTCATCGCCTCCCAGGCGCTTATCACCGGCGCGTTCACCATGGTTTCGGAAGCCACGCGCCTGAACTGGATGCCGCACCTCCAGGTGCGCTACCCGTCGCGCACGCGAGGGCAGCTGTACATCCCGATGGTCAACCGCGTGCTGTGCGTGGCCACCCTCCTCGTGCTGGCGTTGTTCCGAGACTCGGAGCATATCTCCGCCGCATACGGCCTGGCCCTGACCGTCACGATGATCACGACCACGATCCTGCTGTCGGTGTACATCTGGCATGACCACCACCGCATCGGGGCCGTCGTGTTCCTCGTCGTGTTCCTTGCGATCCAGACGATGTTCTTCATCGCCTCGATGTCGAAGTTCCTCCACGGCGGCTGGTTCACCATGCTGCTGACCCTGGCGATCCTTCTCATCATGGTCGCGTGGAGCGAGGGCACGGCGCTTGAACGCGAGCAGCGGCGCCATATGAAGCCTGCCGACTGCCTGCCGTCCCTCGAGAAGCTGCACGCCGACGAGTCCATCCCGTACTACTCCGACAACATCGTGTACCTGACGTCGGACCCGTATACCAAGCGCTTCGACACCGACATCTTCTTCTCCATCTTCGCCGACCATCCCAAACGGGCGCGCGCTTGGTGGGCCGTGAGCGTGGAGACCTCGGACGAGCCGTTCACCCGGGAGTACTCCGTCGAGAACTTCGGCACCGACTACATGTTCCGCGTGCGTATCCGCCTGGGCTTCAAGGTGTCGCAATCCATCCCGCCGTACATCCACCAGATCATGAACGACCTCGTGGAGAGCGGTGAGCTGCCGCGTCAGCAGATGCGCTATCCGAAGATGGACGCCGATCCGAACATCGGCCCCATCCGCTATGTGCTCATCCACAAGGAGCTCATGCCGGAATCCCGCGTGACGAGCGGCCAGGCGCTCGCGCTGAACGCCAAGTACGCCATCCGCCACGCGGCCGGATCGCCGGCCAAGTGGTTCGGATTGTCTCCGTACAATCCGGTCACCGAGATGCAGCCGCTGTTCCTGACGACGTACAAGCCGCCGAGGCTGCGCCGCGTGTGAAGGGGCGTTGCGGCGCGGGCGGGCGAAGGGCCCGACGCACGCGAGGAGCCTTATCAGAGGTCTTATGAAGCGGCCTTATGAGAAAGGGGCAGAAGGTCAGAAAGGGGCGCTCCCTGTCAGGGGCGCCCCTTGTGTTGTTATCGCTGCTGTGCTCTCACACGGTTGCGCGGCGCGATCTCACTCCTTTGCGAAGGCCTTGCGCACGGCCGTCACAAGGCCCACGCGCGAACCATAGCGCAGCGTGCCCCAGCGGTAGATGCGCACCGACACCCAGGCCAGCGCCACCGTGAAGGCGAGCGTCACAGCCGTCGAGCCCAGCACCAGCGCCCACGAGGCGGTGCCGACGCTGAAGCGGATCGGCATGACGAACACGGAGAAGAACGGGATCCACGATCCCACATCGAGCAGGGCAGACGTGGTGCCGTTCGTAGCGTAGAACGCGAGGAAATACGCGATGACCACGAGCGCGATTACCGGAGCGGTGGCCGTGGAGACGTCTTCCACGCGCGAGACGAGCGAGCCGAGCGCCGCGTACAGCACCATGTACAGCATGAGCGCGAGCACGAAGTTGATCAGGTACACGCCGAGCATCGAGGTGTCGAGGACGGTCGCGAGCATGTCCTGAACCGCCTGGGGATAGTGCGGTCGGGCCCCGGCGAAGGTGGCGAGGAACGCGGCGAGCACCACGGCGAGCTGCGTGAGGGCGGCGCAGGTCAGGCCCGCCACCTTGCCCAGGATGAGGTTCGAGGGGCGCGTGGAGGTGATGAGCAGCTCCATCGTCTTGCTGTCTTTCTCGCGCGCCACCGCCGCGGCCACGGTCTGGCCGTAGAACAGCACCACCATGTAGACGAGCACGAGGTACACGATGGCCATGGCGTATTGCGTGGTGGTGTCGCGCCCCAGGATCTGCCGGTTCTCCTCGACGGGTGTGGAGAGCAGCGCCTCGTATTCCTCGGGGGAGACGCCGCTGGCCGCGAGGCGCGACGTGACGTATATCTGCTGGAGCATGGAGCGCACGAGCGAGGAGTCCTTGGCGACGCCTGCCGTGTAGTTGTTGTAATACGTGGTGATATGGGTGGGGTCGGAGACCACGAATCCCACCGATTCCGTGCCATCGGTCACGGCATCGCGCAGAGCGCCTTCGCTTGAATAGACGTGGTCGTCCTCGAAGGGAAGGGTGCCGGCGAGCGAGGCGTCGGCGTAGTACACGCCGCCCGCGACGGTCTGCGCGTCCCCGGACGATTCGAGTGACGAGGCGAAGAGGGCGGGGCACAGCGCCGCAATGACGGCGGCGATGGCCAGCAGCACCGTGGTGATGACGAAGGGCTTCTTGCGCACCTGCTGGGTGTATTCGAAGCGGAAGACGGTTCCCATGCCGGTCATGCTGCGGTCCTTTCGATCGGGGAGGAGGTGGTAGTGCGGGTGGAGGTTGCGCGGGTGGAGGTTGCGCCATCGTCGGGGTTCTCGTCCGAATCGTGGCCGGCGCCATCGTTGGCATCATCGTGGCCCGTCAGATCGATGAAGATCTCCTGCATCGAGGGGCGCCAGTCGCCAGCGGAGGCGATGCGTTCGAAATGCTCCGACACGAAGCTGCGCAGGAACGCGTCGTCGCGCGGCGTGAGCACCAGCCCGCCGTGGCGCGTCGCCTCGCGCCCCGTGGCCGCGATGGCCGTGGCGATGGCGTCCTCAGCGCCCGGCGTAGCCTCGATGGCGTACAGCCCGCGCCCCGCGGACGCCTTGATCGCCTCGAGCGGGCCGGATGTCACGATGTGCCCGCGGTCGATCACCGTGATGTCATCGCACATCTCCTCCACATAGGCCATCTGATGGGAGGAGAAGATGACGAGCTTGCCCAGCGACACCATGTGGCGGATCGCCTCCTTGAACACCTGCGCGTTCACCGGGTCGAGGCCCGAGAACGGCTCGTCGAGCACGATGATGTCGGGATCGGCCAGGAAGGCCTGCGCGATCTGGATCTTCTGCTGGTTGCCCTTCGAAAGGGTCTCGAGTCGCTTGTTCGCATAATCGTCGAGACCGAAGTAATGGATCCAGTCGAGCGCGTCCCTGCGCGCCGCCTTGCGCCGCGAGCCCTTGAGACATGCGAAGTACTCGAGCTGGTCGGCGAGCGTGGTCTTGCCATACATGCCGCGCTCCTCGGGAAGGTAGCCGATGCGGTGCCTTGCGGGGTCCAGGGGCGCGCCGTCGATGAGGAACTCGCCCGAATCCTGGCGGAAGACCTGCATAAGGCAGCGGAACGTGGTGGACTTCCCCGCGCCGTTGCGGCCGAGGAAGCCCATCGCGCGGCCGCTGGACACGCTGAAGCTCAGGGAATGCAAAACCTCCCGCCCTTCGAACGATTTACGGATGTTGCGTATGTCGAGCTGCATCGGGGTCCTTTCCGTGATCGGGGCAGCGACGGTGCGCGGCGCGGGCGCTCGCGGCCGGGCTCCCTCCGGCGCGACGATGCTCCCAGCGCGGGACGCTCCACATACACGGTATCACGTGTGCGCCGCGAGGCGGGGGATTTGCGTGAGCGTGTGCGGGCTTATTCATAACAATGTGATGGTTTGCGGATAAAAGCGGGCTCCGGGGCTCTACAATCGTGGAAATTCGTCCGCAAGCCATCACACTGTTACCAGCCCCATCGTTGGAAACGCCGGGCTTTCTCCCCAACGGTCGGTCTCACTGGTCGATGGCGTGCCAGTGAGGGGCACTGTTGGCAGGGTTGTTGTTGGGAATGCTGGGGTTTTTCTTCAAGGGTGCCTCTCGCTGGTCGCTCCGCTGCCAGTGAGAGGCACTGTTCATGATTCCATCGTTGGAAACGCTCGCCTTCCCCGTCAACGGTCGGTCTCACTGGTGGCTGGCGTGCCAGTGAGAGGCACCGTTGGGTTGCGGTGTGAGTGTTTTCAACGATTCCTGTGCTAAGAGTGCCTCTCGCTGGTCGCTCCGCTGCCAGTGAGAGGCACTGTTCACGATTCCATCGTTGGAAATCGTGGGTTTCAATCCCAACGGTCCGCGCTGTAATTCCGTGCACCCCGCGAAATGTACGGACTCGCGAAAGGTGTGCAGGGATGGCGAGGTGACGACGGGGTGCATGTAGTGGGGTGGGGACTGTCTGCAGGGCCTTGACGGATTCGTTGTAATGAAGTACATTACAACAAGTCGGGGCTGGCGGGCTGTCTGCCGGTTCGGCCGGCGTCGGTGCAATGGCGGGAAAATCGTAGGGAAGGACGGTCACCATGACTTGGAAGGACATTCTGCATGGGCATCATGATGCGGTGTCACGTAGCGAGACACGCGCCATGGCGGGGCAGACCGACACGGAGCGCCTCGCGCGCAGTCTCTCGCAGGCCGACGCCATCGTGATCGGCGCCGGCTCGGGGCTCTCGACAGCCGCCGGATACACCTACGACGGCGATCGCCTTCTGCGGTATTTTCCCGATTTCGTGGCGCGCTATGGTTTCACGGACATGTACTCGGGCGGCTTCTATCCGTTCGACACGCCGGGGGAGTACTGGGCGTACTGGAGCCGGTACATCTGGATCAACCGCTACGGGCCCATGCCGTCCGATCTGTACCGGCGCCTGTTGCGTCTCGTGAAGGGGCGCGACTACTTCGTGCTCACCACGAACGTGGACCACTGCTTCCAGCGCGTCGGCTTCGACAAGATGCGCCTGTTCTACACACAGGGCGATTACGGGCTGTTCCAGAGCGCCGAGCCGCAGGGTGCCTCGGCGCACCGCACATATGACAACGAGGACGCCGTTCGCCGCATGGTGTTGTCGTAGGGTTTCCGCATCGGCGCCGACGGGCAGCTGAGCCTTCCCGACGGCGGGCGCCTGTCCTTGCAGGTGCCCCGGGATCTGCTACCCGTGTGCCCTGATGACGGGCGACCCATGGTGCCGAACCTCAGGGCGGACGACACCTTTGTGGAGGACGCCGGCTGGCATGCGGCCGCCGACCGGTACACGGCGTTCCTGCGCTCGCACCGAGACGCACGCGTGCTGTACCTCGAGCTCGGCGTGGGCATGAACACGCCTGGCATCATCAAATACCCGTTCTGGCAGCTCACGGCGGCGAACCCGAACGCCATCTACGCCTGCGTCACCAAGGACGAGGCGTGGTGCCCGGGGCAGATAGCGGGAAGGTCGATGTGCATCGACGCGGATATCGCCGACGTGGTGCGCGCGCTGGACTGAGCGGTGCGGAGCGCTTGGATTGCCGGGCGCATACGATTGTTCGGAAGAGATTGCGTGCCTGGTTTGCGAGTCGGCACGGCGGGGAAGGAGAGACGATGGACGAGACGATGGGCGGAATGCGGAACGACGCGCCGACGGATGCGCGGGAGGGCGCACGCGATGCGGCGCGAGGCGATGACTGGACTAACGCTCGGGCAGACGCTCCGATGACGGACGGGGACATGCGGCGCAGCCTCGCGTATCTCATCGGATGCCTGGAGAAGGAGGTTCCCGAGTACGCGGGGACTCCGGTGCCCGACAGCGCGGAGCAATCGTTTCTCCTCTACCGCGCGCTGTGCAACGTGCGCATGCCGCACGGCGAAACCGGGCACACGCTGCCCGAGCGTTTCTACCGCGAGCAGTCCAGGGTACTGCGCGCCATCACCGCCGCCAAGGGAATCGCCGACCCGATGGCGCTCGCAGCCGCTCCGCTTGACCCGCGCCTGGCGCTGTGGCAGGGAGACATCACCGCGCTCGCGGCGGACGCCATCGTGAACGCCGCCAACTCGGGCATGATGGGATGCTTCGCGCCGCTGCACATGTGCATCGACAACGCGATCCACACCATGGCGGGCGTGGAGCTGCGCGAGGAATGCTACCGCATCATGAAGGCGCGCGGCGAAGGCGGTGCGCTCGCCGAGGAACCCACCGGGCGTGCGCTTCTGACGGGCGGGTACAACCTGCCGGCGCGGCATGTGATCCACACGGTTGGGCCCATCGTGTTCGGGGAGCTGACCGACGAACACCGGCGGCTGCTGGCGTCGTGCTACCGCAGCGTGCTGGACTGCGCGGCGGGCGAGGGCCTGGGCACGGTGGCCTTCTGCTGCATCTCGACCGGTGTGTTCCGGTTCCCCAAGCGCGAGGCGGCGCGTATCGCCGTGGATACGGTGCGCGCATGGCTTGACGGGCATGCCGGTTCGAGCGTGCGCCGCGTGGTGTTCGACGTTTTCGGCGACGATGACCGGGAGATTTACCGCCAGGCGCTCGCGTGAGGGCGCGGGCGAGGAGGAATGTCCAGTGTGATAATCGGGAATTATAGTTTTCGGACTCGTGGTGTCTCCAAATCCTCCACGGTGAAGCTACCGTCATTTATTTCATTGAGACGATTGTTGAGCTGCTTGAGCATTGCAAGCATTTTCCTCTTATCCTTTCGTTCTTGATTTTCGTCGAACCAGCAGGCCTCGTCATCAGTATCAAAATGGAAATAACCGAAATACATCTCCTGAATGTCGTGGCTAATAGATTGGATGACCGAGTCGTTGTCAATCATGGGAATGCCTGTTTGAGGTTTCCCTGTCTCTGGATCGCTTGTCCATATGGGACCCTGTAGAAAATCGAGCATGATAGTGATTTTTTGCATGGCAGATGAAAATTCTCCTATGATTTGGGATACGCAGTGACCAGAAATCCATTTGAACCGATTCCGGCAAGTATCACTTTACGGTTGCGGTATTCGTAACATCTCTCATAGGCCTTCCGTCCATTACGCTCGACGATTTTATTCGAGATGACCTTGCCTGAATGAATTACGTCTCGCAATATACGGGGGATTATTGCTTCCTCGACGTGAAAATAATGAGCCAGATGTTGCAAATGACCGCGAGTTTTTAGATGTTCATATCCTGCATATTTGTTCCCCCTTTCCAGCCAGACAATCTGACCGGTTGCATCCCGCGTTGTGAAAATTAACTCTTCTTTGTGAAATTTGTATCCGTGCTTTTCCATCTCTGTAACGAGCGAAGGGTCAACCAATTCGCCATGTTGGGTGAGTTGTTGGAGTGATGTCTCATTCTGTCTGACCGTTTGTTCATATATCTCCTGTTCGAGAGATGCCTGGGGTGAGCCGCTAGTCCCGTGTGCTAGTCCACTGTTAGTACCTCTCACGTTTGCTTCGCTCCTCCGCGCGTGTCATGTTTCGTAGTTTCAGGGTGTTCATTGGAACAATGATTTCTATATCCCGTTGTTTTGCGTAGGAAAAGATGTCGTTGATCGCACGGTTGTCTTTGCAAACATCGTAAACGACTATAGCGTCGAGCTCCAAAGTATCAACTGTTCGTCGGATAATTTCCTTCAACGAGTTTCGTTCTTCTAGATTTCGTACATAGCCTTATGGCATAAGCCCCTATCGGCTGTTGTGGATGGAGACAAGCAATTGTTGATGCTTTGATGAAGATGTTTGGATGAAGACGACAATGCGACCGATTCCATGACGGATGCGAGGCGGGGCACGGTGGCCTTCTGCTGCATCTCGACCGGCGTGTTCCGGTTCCCCAAGCGCGAGGCGGCGCGCATCGCCGTGGATACGGTGCGCACGTGGCTCGACGGACATGCCGGTTCGAGCGTGCGCCGCGTGGTGTTCGACGTTTTCGGCGACGATGACCGGGAGATCTACCGCCAGGCGCTCGCGTGAGGGCGCGGGTGAGGGGAACAGTGGGCTTGGCTGGTGGCTGGCGTGCCACTGAGGGGCACTGTTGGGTTGCGGTGTGAGTGTTTTCAACGATTCCTGTGCTAAGGGTGGCTCTCACAGGTCGATGGGCTGCCAGTGAGAGGCACTGTTGGGTTGCGGTGTGAGTGTTTTCAACGATTTCTGTGCTGACGGTGGCTCTCGCTGGTCGATGGCGTGCCAGTGAGAGGCACTGTTGGCGTATGAATGGCGCACTGGTGGCGTAAACGATTCCGGATTCTTAACAGTGGTACGGTTCGCGGACGAAAATCGGGCTCAGGGGCCCGAAAATCGTGGAAATTTGTCAGCAAGCCATCACACTGTTTTTGGAGGGGTCTTTTTGGAGGGGGTCTTCCGGAGCGAGTTATGGGCTTGATGAAGAGCCTGTGAAAAGAAGAGAGGCGCATATGCATGCGTATCCCTCGATGAGGAAACCCTTTCGGAAGGCGGATTCTGGGAGGCCGGCGACGGTCCGTCGAAAGGGAGATACACGGCTCCCTACGGGGCGTGGTGACGTATTGCGATAATCGGGCTGCATTGCGGCCTGTACGGTAACTGACGTCGCGGTTGCTGGCTTCGGCGTCGCGTCCGGCGCGTCCGCGCGAGGGTCTGTACAGTGGATGTACGGGCGGGCGCACCGGTCTCGTCGAAGGAGGATGCATGCAGCTGATCGGACTTCAATGGATGGATGTGGCGGACGCGGTGTGCGCGCTCGTGCTGTGCGGGCTCATCGGTTTCGAACGCGAGGCGCGGCGCAAGGACGCGGGCATCCGCACGCATATCCTCGTCGGCCTCGGCAGCTGCCTGTTCACCATGGTGTCGATCGAGGGCGTGCCGATGCTGTTGGGGCAGGGCGTGACGTGGGATGCATCCCGCATCGCCGCGCAGGTGGTGACCGGCATCGGGTTCCTGGGCGCCGGTGTGATCTGCTTCGCCAACGACACCGTGCGCGGCCTGACCACGGCGTGCGCCATCTGGATCGCCGCCGCAGTGGGCGTGGCGTGCGGCGCGGGGATGCTGCCGCTGGCCGCGCTGGTGACGGCGATGTATTTCTTGGTGGTGCTTGCGGTGGCGCCGCTCGTCACATGGGCGTTGCGACGCGACAGGGACTGCACGCTGCGCATGACGTACGAGGACGGCAAGGGCGCGTTGCGCGAAACGCTGCTGCTCGCGGCGGGCGCGGGTTTCGAGACGCAGATCGTCTCCACGCATGACCGCAGCGGCGACGATTGGAACGGTGCGACGGTGGAGATGCGCGTCAGCGGTGACATGGCGCATCTGCACGATGTGATCGAGCGCATGTCGCAGATCGACGGCGTGCGCGACATCGAAGTCCTCGAGCGCGACGAGTAGGGGCGTCGTCCCTTCCGAAACGATTTCCGGATGGTCTTCGAGATTGTTTTCCGGAACAATGTGATGCCTTGCGGACCAAAATTGGGCGGAAACAGGGGTTTCAGGCCCGAAAATATCCGTAAGCCATCACATTGTTAGTGAAGAGACGGGAGACTGGGTTGAGATGTGAGTGATACGGGGTGATGGGACGGCGGCGATGAGCATTGGAACCCGCTTGACTGTGCGCGGGGCTTTGCTTTACGATTCAACTAACAAGTCTTTCGCACATTCTCCCATTCCGGCTTCCACGTCGGTCGGGGCGGGCGGAATGGCTTGCAAGAGGTCACTGTCGGATACCTTCGCCAGTCGTCGAGACTGATAACCCGTGAGGAAGGTGTAGCATCCCGCCTGTGTGAAACCGCTGGAACGCGGAAGGCGAGTAGACGTCGTGCGGCAGTGCGACGACCGGCCCACGCAGTAGGCGTAAGACCCGGAGCGGGGCGGGATCGAATCCCGCCCCGCTCTTTCTTTTCTCGAAAGGACACTCTCCATGACGGACTACAGCAGGGAGAAGAAGCTTCTGCTGCAGCAGGCGAAAAACACTGTGGCTTCGTCATACTCCAGACTCGTCCATGCCGGTGTTTTGGTACTCACGGGAGATGATTGTTCCGTAGTTCGTATCGTGTTCGCTAAGGGCAATTTCGCTCATCTATGCGGTTTTGAAGTTTTCACAACCCGAGATAAGACGAGGCATGATCGACAGGAGAGATTCTACGATTACATGATTGGGAATACGATGTTACCGTTGAATCGGATTGATTTTTCTGACCGGCATGGTTCGCATCAGACTAGCCTCGAGAAATGCTTGCGAAATACCCGTCAAAAAATCAAGATAGCTCCGACGGCGTTTGATATGTTGTATTCGAATCTTGCTGATAAGGAATCCTACATCGTGCAATCGGCAAAGAGCGCGGTGGCGATTTTCGTGGGTGATACTTGCTGGGCATTGGGACTGAAGCCAAAAGCCATGGCCGGAAACGGTGATGTTTCCGAATATGCGCCCGTTTCCTTGCTATCGGAAAGCGTGCTTTCCGATAGAGTCCATCGCGCCGGCTCCTTCGCTGCGCGGATCGTAGCTGCAGAGTGGCGTTGATGCAAACACGATTATTGATGCTTGTTTATAGCCAGAAACCCTGCCATTGTTATTTGGAAGATGGGTATTGGGAAGCTGGGGCGATTCCTGGGGCGCGATGTAGTTGAAGTGTTAACAGATATAAAGGATATAAAAACATATAAAACGATGTTCAGGAAACATTCAGCCTAGTCGGATGTTGGAATTGCGGGTGTCGTCGGTGGGTCTGGGAACGGCTGTGGGATGAACGATTCTCGCTATCGCGCCTTCTTTACGCATCGTGCCTTCTCCCATATGTGACTCTGAGCGGGTCCTTGACAAACACTGGTACGGTTCGCGGACAAAAATCGGGCGGAAACAGGACTTTTGAGGCCCGAAAATGTCCGCAAGCCATCACATTGTTAGTGGGGAGATTTTGTTATTGGAGCTATTGCAGCAGGAGGTTGACTCGGCATGGGCATCGTGATTCGGCAATATCGGAGCGAGGACGCGGTTCAGGCGGCACGCATCTGGAACCAGGTGGTGGACGACGGCGTGGCGTTCCCGCAGGAGGAGGGTCTCGGCGCGGACGAGGCGGACGCGTTCTTCACGTCGCAGAGCTACTGCGCCGTGGCCGAGGACGACGAGACCGGCCATGTGGTGGGTGGGGCTGTACATCCTGCATCCGAATAACGTGGGGCGTTGCGGGCATATTTGCAACGCGAGCTACGCGGTGAGTCGCGACATGCGCGGGCGGCATATCGGCGAGCGGCTTGTGCTCGATTGCCTTGCGAAGGCGAAGGAGATCGGCTTCCGCATCCTGCAGTTCAACGCTGTGGTTGCCAGCAATGTGCACGCGCTGCACCTGTACGAGCGCCTTGGCTTCGTGCGGCTTGGCACCGTGCCTGGCGGGTATAGGCTCGACGATGGCTCTTATGAGGACATCGTGCTGTTCTACCACACGCTGTGACGAGAGCGCGGTTTGATTGGCTTGGGATTACTTGATGTTCGCGTGGTTCTCGCACAGACCGCAGTAGAGGAAGCCCGCGAGCTTCCTGTCGTCCGGGAACGCGGCGATGTAATCGTCGAAATCGACGTCATCCGCGTTCAGCAGGTTCTGGTACTTCGAGTATGTCGCGTCATCGATCTCCGCCGTGGTCTCCTCGCCGCAGAGAGGGCAGGCGCCGAAAACGAGATGCGTATTGTTGTTGGCCATGATGGATTCCCCCTTCACTTGTTTCCAATGTGCACCCATCTTATCAGCGACAAAACGCGGCGAGTCGCGTGGTGAGGAGTCGCTGGGCGAGGCGTGAAGGCGCCTATCTCTTCCGCATGGGGGAGATTCTTCGCATCAGATCCTTCGCATCAATCGTCGTTTTCGGCGGGCATCTGGAGGCGGAGGCGGTAGACGCCGTTCTCCTTATCGTTTTTCGAATTGGGGATATGCGCCAGCATCACGGCGCCCTCCGGCGGGACCTGGCCGCGGTGACGCTCCTCCTGGAGCGCGGGAATATGGCCGATCGCCTCGCCGTCCAAAGACACGCACAGCGTCGGGTGCCCCGCGTTCCTTCCCGAATCGATTACGCCGTGGCTGACCGTCACCCACAGCCACGCATCGTATCCGTAGCGCGAGAGCTCATCCTGGTGCTTGGTGTCTCCGGAGACGGTGACGCCGCACGTGAAGTCCTCGATCGACTCGCCCTCCGGCCGGGCGTTCACCGGGGTGGTGTCCCTGGAGCTCAGGTATGAGCTGCGCATGAAGTCCACCGTGCGGCGCCGCCTCAGCGCGGTGTTGCGCCGTCGCGATTCCTCCACCTGTTCGTCCGAGAGAATCGTCGGCCGCTCCATCTGGTTGAGACGCTGCCAGCAGCGCCATGTGTGCCGCGCGTCGGACACCGCGCGGTGCTCCTCCGTCTCATCGATCCCCACGAGGCGCATCACTTCCTGCAGCGAACGGCACGGCGCGTTCGGGAACATGCGGCGCGAAAGGGCAAGAGTGTCGCGGTAGTCGTTCGTGACGGACCGGCAGCCCAGCAGACCGGCCTCCACGTTGAGCATTCGGATGTCGAACGAGACGTTGTGCCCGATGAGCAGCAGTGGGCGGATGGCGGTGAGGAACGGCGGGATCACGAACCCGGCGTCGGGCTGGTCGGCGAGGTCGGCCGGGGTGATGCCGGTCAGGCCGGTGACGCCCGCCGAGAGCTCTTCGTGCGGCTCGATCAGCTGGTCGTATTCGAAAATCGGCTCGTGGTCGCGAATAAGAAGTGCGCCGATTTCGATGATGCGCGCGGCATCGCCCACGCCGGTGGTTTCGGTGTCGAACACGATGGCGTCGGCGTTGCCCGCCGCAGAGACGAAGGACCACAGCTGCTCCACGGGGTCGACGTCGGCGGCCTGCGCGTGCGCGGCGTGACGGGCGTGCCTGGGCTCAGCGTGCGGTTCCGTGCGAGGTTCCCCGTGAGGTTCCCCGTAGGGTTGCGAATACACGATTTCTCCGTCCATCATCTTCCTCCCGATCCCAAGGCTTCGGCTTCTCCTCCTTGGGCCCCGCATCCCGAAGACCCGCGTCAGGAGACTTCCGCCATGATACCGTGAGCTGCGAATCGTGGGGAATTCCCCGCGGAACACCATCGGAACATCCACGGAACGCACTGAACACCCTCGGAACACCTACGGATCCCTCACGGAACAATGTGATGGGTTGCGGACAAAAATCGGGTGGAAACGGGACTTTTGTGGCCGAAAATGTCCGTAAGCCATCACATTGTTAGTGCTGGCTATACACGAGCTAGACGTTTTCCGCAGGCACCTGGAGACGAAGCTGACATCTGACGATGTATTCATCCCCGACCACGTTCTACCGGCACTTCACCAGCAAGTTTGATGTGACGGCATGGGATTACGCCACGTCGTGCCGCGCCATCATGGATTCGGCGGGGCAGGGGCGCCCGTGGTCCGAAGTTCTCGCCGCCAGCCTTGAATCGAGGCGCTCTACCGGGAAGTCTAGGAACGCAGCCCACTGGGTGCATAGAAGACGACCGGGATCCCGATGCGATACGGCACCGGAATCGACTGGGACGAATGCCACACCCCGACCGAATGCCACGGCACCCCGACTGACCCACCGCCGGACACACACTGTGGCCTATAACCCTACTCACGATTTTGGAAAGTCGTCACCCGGAAGAGAAGTCTGTATGAAAGTGTAGCGTGAAGTATACATGGGGTGCAGCATGTACATGGAGGTACAGCATGAGTAAACAGGAGAAATTTGAACTGACGATCACCGCCGATGGCGTGACATCTACGGACGCGCGATTCACGATGGATGATCTGAGCCTTGGCAATCAGTATAAGCCGCTGGGCGCGTATTTCCAGAAGGCCGACGGCGAAAAGATCGAGCGCGCCTATCGTAAGGGTGAGAGGCGCAACTCAAACCAGACCATGCCGCGTATCGCGTGTCAGGTCTTCGAGAAACAGATCGCTGCTTTGTCCGTGGAAAGCCGAGAGAGCTTTCCCATCTGCAAGTACAATCCATCCAGCGAAGTGATCTGCGGCATCTATACGAGTGTCGAGGAATTCAAGAAGCATTGCCGCAATAGCATCGAATATCTTACCTACAGCTACGATAACGGCAGGCAGTTCGTGCTGTACTGCTGGAACATCTTCTCGACCATCATCTTTGTTCAGGAATGCCTGAAGCGGTTCGGTGAGACGGGCGACAAGATGGTTTTGACCTATCGCGAGAAAGATGAGCAAGAGGAGCAGGAGGCTACGGCAGAGGCCGCTGCGCAAAAGGAACCCGTCCAGCAGTTCAAGGAGTATCGGAACCCCTTCTCGTCAATGTTGATAGAGTCCAAGAACCTGATTTTCCGAGGCGCTCCGGGCACTGGTAAATCGTACCTTGCAAAGGAAATCGCCGCAGACATCATCAGCAACGGCTACTACGAGAAAATCACCCAACTCTCCCCAGAGCAGCGGAAGCAGGTCGAGTTCGTCCAGTTCCACCCGAGCTACGATTACACCGATTTTGTGGAGGGTCTCCGCCCCAAGGTGAACGATGACGGGACGATGGTCTTCGAGCTGCAGGACGGCATCTTCAAGAAGTTCATAGACCGGGCGCGGAAGAACGAATCGAAAGACTACGTCTTCATCATCGACGAGATCAATCGTGGCGAAATCTCTAAGATTTTTGGCGAGTTGTTCTTCTCCATCGATCCGGAATATCGCGGACGTGCTGGGGAGATATCGACGCAGTATTCGAACCTTCACGCCGACCCAGACGAGAAGTTCTACATCCCCGAAAACGTCTACATCATCGGCACGATGAACGACATTGATCGTTCTGTCGATAGTTTCGACTTTGCCATGAGGCGACGCTTCCGCTTCGTCGAGTTGAAGGCGGACGAGCATCTTGAGATGCTGTCGAATCTGGAAAACGAGGAGCTTGAGAACGAGGCTATCAGGCGTATGTCGGCGTTGAACAAAGAGATCGCCGCCACCGAGGATCTCAACGAAAACTACCAGATCGGTGCTTCTTATTTCCTGAAGCTGAAGACTTTGACCTTCGATCAGCTTTGGACGGATTATCTGCACCCGCTCCTTCAGGAATACATTCGGGGAATGTACGACGAGGAAGGCATTATGAATCGGTTTGCTGATGCCTACGGGTACAAGAAGCAAGCCAATGGAGATACCGATGAAGCTGCTCAAGATTAAGGATAACCAGCAGGAAAAGAAGTATTCTTTTGCAGACATCGAAGCCCTTACGCACCGGATTGCGGACAAGACACTTGAGCAATTGGAGCGCGAGGGGGTCTTTGTGTTTCCCGAATTCATTGCTAAAGCGGAAGATCTGACGAGGGATCAGATAATCCTGCAAAGTGTGAATGATTCATACCGCTCGGGGAATGTGATGGGGTTTCTCGGCTGCGGTGATGAGCGGCTGATTATCGAATCGAGGTTCAGCTCCGAAGAGGAGGATTATTTCTCCAAATACCTGCTCAATCGGGTGCTGAATTTCCCTAACATCGTGGATTTGAAATCCGAAGCAGACCAGAACAACCGCCTGTTCAATTTCCTGCTCTTCCTGTTCCCATACTACCTGAAGACCGCCATGAGGAAAGGACTCTTCAAGAGGTATGTCCGTAACCGCTATAACGACGGGAACGTGAAGGGTCGCATCGACATCGCAAGACATATCAAGCAGAACACTCCCTTTATTGGAAACGTTGCCTACAGCCAGAGAGAATTCTCCTACGACAATAGTTTGACAGAGCTGGTGCGCCACACGATCGAGTTCATAAAGAGAAAGCCATACGGCGGGCATCTGCTGGTTAGGGTGAAGGACGAGGTGAAGCTGGTCGTCGAGGCGACGCCGACTTACGAACTCTACGACCGCCAGAGTGTCATAGAGGCGAATAAGAAGAACGCCATCAGGCACGCCTACTTCCGGGAGTATCGCGCGCTCCAGAGGCTGTGCCTTCTGATCTTGCAGCACCAGAAGCATCAGATAGGGTCTGGATCGCGGCAGATATATGGCATCCTGTTCGACGGAGCATGGTTGTGGGAGGAATACGTCAATTCTCTGATTGGAGATGCCTTCTACCACCCGATGAACAAGAGCGGCAAGGGTGCTCAATGGCTCTTTGCCAAGAACAACGGCGGGAACATCGGGCAGATTTATCCGGACTTCATCAGCCGCAACAATGAATCGAGAATCATAGCCGATGCAAAATACAAGCCAATCGGCAACATCGGGAATCGCGACTACTTGCAGGTGCTTGCTTACATGTTCCGGTTCGACGCCAAGGCTGGCTACTACCTGTATCCGGAAGCGAATGGAACCGATGACGTGCTGCTGCGGATGAACAAGGGGTCTACTTATGAGGCAAACGTCACGACGCGAGATGACGTCAGCGTCACGGAGCATGGATTGAAGATCCCGGTGGATGCGCAAAACTACGATGCATTTGTGCAGCAGATGGAAATAAACGAAAACGAGTTTCTGCGGGCGTTCGACATAGGTTGAGGTAGACAAGAAGGGGAGGTTTTTACACCAATTCCTATTTCAGGAACATCGAGTATGACGATGGCTCGACGACGGCGAGTTTTCGTCGCCCGACTCGGACGCCTATTGCGAATTCCTCTCTGGTGTCTTGGCAGGAGGCTCGAAGAAAACGGCGAGCTCCGCAACAACGAAAGCAAGATCAACACAGACTAACGCCATAACATCACAGGCATGATGCTTTTGCCGGACGAAGGGCAGGTGGTGCTCGGCGGCAAGGACGTCTCGCATGCGCGCAAACGCGAATGGACCGCATTGCGACGTGAACTTCTAGTCATGGTGATAACCATCGCCGTTCCCCATGCAAGTACCGAGGGCGTCACAGCCTATGGCATCACCGTAGAAATACTGCCCGTCCTCGCCGGTGGCGTCCGTGCCTCGCCGGTGGCGTCCGTGCCTCCCGACGTCGTGCCGCCCGTGGTGGCGTATATTCCGAACGACAAGATGACGCATAACAAGGTGCGGAAGCATTTCGGGTATACCGACGAGAAGTAAGCGTTGCGCGGGGCAGGGTCTCGGCCCTGCCCCGTTTCGTGCATAATCCCTGTGCAATGATGCAAAGCGACGTCTTGAAAAGCGCGGGAAGAAGCCTTTTATAACTTTTTATATCTTTTATATCTTTTATAACTTTGATGTAGACTACAAAGCATCCGAATATTGAATGGGCGTCGGAATCGGGCGACCGTTCCCGACCTGGAGGTGGCCGATGGCGAATCCTTTCAAACCGACGGCAGGCATGACCCCGCCTGTGCTTGTGGGGCGCCAGCGTGACCTTGACGATTTCTCCTATGCGCTCGACGACGGTGTGGGAGCCCCTGGGCGTCTCATGTACGTGACGGGCGCTCGAGGCGTGGGGAAGACGGTGATGCTCAACGCTCTTGGTGATCTGGCCAGGCAGCGCAAATGGCAGGTGATTGACGAAACCGCCGAATCCAAGTTCATGCAGCGCCTTATCGAGACCCTGCGCCAGTCTCCTCGGCGGGGCATCGGATCGGTGACGCTGCCTTCGGCATCTATGTCCGTTGCCGGAACCCCGGTGGATGCGCATGTGAATCTTGGCTCGGTGGAGTTCGAAGCCGCCGAGCACGCGTTGAATTTCCGCATGGCCATGGCCGAACGGCTTGACAAACTGGAGAAGAAGAACCGGGGGATTCTCATCACGCTTGACGAGGTGCAGGCGTCAAGTCTGCCCGAGATGCGTTCCCTCGCCACCGCCGTACAGCACCTCATCCGAGAGAGGCGCAATGTGGCGTTCGTCTTCGCCGGCCTGCCGTCCATGGTGGAGGACGTTATCAATGATGACGTACTCACCTTCCTGCGCAGGGCAGAGCGCAGGCATCTGGGCGACGTGCCGCTTGCCGAAGTGCGCAAGGCGTTCCAGGAGACGATTACGCAAAACGGCAAGCACGCCGACGCCGATACTCTGAATACCCTTGCACAGGCGACCAACGGCTATCCGTTCATGATTCAATTGGTTGGCTATTGGGCATGGCGCGATTCCCAGGCCAATACGCGGGATTCGCAGGACGAGCTGACGATTGAGAACGCGCGCGAAGGAATCAAGCAGGCGAAGATCAAACTCGGAGACATGGTGCACGGCCCTGCGCTGGACGGCTTGAGCGCCATGGGCAGAGACTACCTGCTGGCCATGGCCCAAGACGACGGACCCTCGGCTACCAGCGACATCGCGAAAAGACTGGAACGCGACCTGGGATACGCCAACGTGTACCGCACGCAGCTCATCAAGGAGGACATCATCTACCAATCGTCGTATGGCTATGTGGATTTCAAACTCCCGTACTTGCGCGATTACCTGCGCGAGCACGGTGCATACCATCAGATGCGGAAGAATCTCTCCGGGAGCGAGTAGGCGCAGGGGAGCGGGCGTTGTGTGGAGCGAGGGCGTGCGAGGTGTGATGGCTTTTCTCAGGTGCGGAGGCATCTCCGAAACCGCCGCTGCGTGCTTCTATCGATGTTACAAGATGCTCGAACGCTACCACCGTTTCGAAGACATAACCGGTCTCGATCTGCACAACATGGATGACCGAGCGTCGCGGTATTGCTTGCGCATTTCCACGGGTTGACGGGGAGACGTGAGCATGAGGCGGGGTGATCTGAGGAGTTGACGAAGGGGTATGTGTCGCCTGGGAGCAGCGACAGTTGGGGGAGGTTGTTTCTGCTAGCGGCATCAAGAACAGAGAACAGAAGGATCTCCAAAGTTATTCCATTTCAAATCAATCCGGGTTTATCCCGCAAGCAGAACAATTCGATA
>Ga0256406_1001316_pt1 | contig 40717 bp, 34 predicted proteins | sample RumenRJG_03DNA_FD_185986 | JGI IMG/M metagenome (GOLD analysis project Ga0256406, IMG submission 185986) | Bovine rumen microbial communities from Lethbridge, Alberta, Canada - RJG_03 | ecosystem: Host-associated > Mammals > Digestive system > Stomach > Rumen | place: Canada: Alberta | collected... | reverse complement strand
ATATCAGACCGGGAAGGGCAAAAGTTTATGAGTAATGACTGAGATGTCATAGAGTTCCCCTTTTGTCAGTAATCGAAGTGTTATTATTTTATTTTATCACCTCAAAGTTATTCTCTTGACCAAGAAGAAAAATCCTCGGTTCGAACCGAGGATCAATGCGTTAATCCATCTCTTTGCCCTTTTCATCCAAGGCATTAGAAATTGCCTTCAAAGTATCGTCTTTAGCGGCTTCATCGTAGTGGGCGTAGACCTGTTCGGTGGTAAGGGTGTTTGAATGGCCTAGCCATTTTGAGATGTCCTCCATTCTTACGCCTTCGTGCCTAAGCAATGTCGCACAACTGTGACGGAGATCGTGGAAACGGATTCTTCTCATCCCATTGTCATCGAGTAATTTCCTGAATGAGTATGTAACCCAGTTCGGCCTTACTAGATCCCCGTTTTCAAAACAGTAGATGTAGTCGTCGAATCCATGGTTATACCTGTTTCCAAACAAAGACTGCATCTTTTCTTGGCGTTGCTTCATCTCGAGAAGCAGGGAGATGGTGCTGTCGCTAAGAGGTAGAGTTCTAAAGGAGCTTTTGTTCTTAGTGGTATCTTTCAGGAGTAATTGAAATTTCCCATCGACAGTAACTTCGGATACTGTGTGCTTGATGGTTATCGTTTTATACTGGAAATCGACGGCATCCCAACGAAGGCCACACACTTCTTCGCGGCGTAAACCATAATACGCTGCCATATATACGGCGAACTCAAGGTTAGTACCTTTGACCGCCGAGAAGAGCTTTTTGAGCTCATCCTCGTTATAAAAAGAGCCTTTAAATATCTCTTTCTTCGGTTTATCGACTCGATCTGCAACATTGCTGATGACATAGCCTCTTTTGAACGCGTATTGCAGGGCAGATCGAATGGTGCCGTGGTAGTGGCGAAGGGTATTGTTGGATACTCCATCAGCCTGTTTTTCGCGGTAAAAAGCTTCGATGTCTTCAGGCTGAATCCCGCTTAGGGTTACTTTCTGTGCATTAAACCAAGGGCCAATGATATGGAAGACTTGTCCCTTTAGAGATGCGACCGTATTCAAAGCAACGTTTTCTTTGTGAATATTGAACCAGATAACGAGGTAATCACCGAAGAGGATCTTCTTTCCTTTCTTCAAACCCATTTGACCTTCAGCGATTTCTCCGGGTGTAAGGTCTTTGACATCAACGTAGATCCTTGGCCTTCCCATTTTGGTGGTGGGGCCATTTCTCATGGGACGCCAATTGTCGTCGAAGAGGTAGAGGTTTAACTTGTCCAATGTCGCGTTGGTAACGGAAAGAGAGTTCGGGTCAAAGGCACCAGGCTGACTAATAGCGTCTACTAAACTTTTAGCTTCTTTTTTCTTGCCTTCTTTAACGAGAAGTTTAAGAGGTACCCAGCGTTCTTTTCGCTTGTTGTTCTCATCACGGAATGTGACTACGCAGTACCATTCTCTATGCTTTTCACGTAGATTGAAGTTCATCGATTAACCTCCCATAGACATGGAGTCATAGCCATGTGTTCTGGCACGTGGGATTGGGACCATTTTAACTTCCGGTTGAGTGAATCCCTCGTTCTCCTCTGGGACGATGGTGATGGATTTCTGCTTACGGTCAAGTTCTGCGGAGTATCCGATCATCTCTAGGACATCCTGCTTAAGAAAGAGACGGCATTTCCCGAATTTGAAGCTCTTTATCTCGTCCCTGCTGATCATATTCATAATCATGCGAGGCGTGACCCCAATGAAGGCTGCGAGTTCATTCACGGTGATAACGTCGTTCAGTTGTTCGACCGTCGGTCTCTTATTTTCATTTTTCATGTCTTTTCCTCCTTCTATAAGCCAAGCACCTCGATGAAGGTGTACCCGGCAGAGACGTACCACCTTTCGTCTCCGAGGATGTCCAAATCGGCATCTTTGGAGTTTTCCTTCGCAATCCCAAGGCGGTAAGAGAAAGCGTGAAGCGCAAGCTCGGACTCAAGGCTCTGAGCAGACCTTTCCTTGATTCCATCTTTCTTCCACGTTTCATAGATGTAGGAGGATATTTGGAACCGTTCTTTCCGATTGAATTGATAACAATCCAGCACCTTTGCCCTGTCAGGAAGGAAGAGAATCTCTGCTCTCTTCCCTCCGTTAAGAACGATAGAAGTCTCGTCAGCCATTGCGTAATCTCTTTGATTAAGGTCGATGGCATTTCTGATGAAGAATGTCGTTGATAGAGCCAACAATTGCACCGGTAGGTAAGCAATAGCCCAGCAAGCCTTACATCTCGGCCTGCTGACTTTTCTGGTAGTCGTATCGTAGTTTCTTGATGTCATCTGGCGTGAAGAAACCATAGTAGCCTTCCGGCCTTGGAAACCCCAAGCCCTTGTATTCGTCCTCAAGCCCTTGCTGGAGATCCTTAAGGCCATCAGAGAGGCGACCGCATTCAAAGTATCTCCACTTGTTGTCTTTGCCGTAGACGTAGCAGTACTCAATCCAAGAAGACGGATCGTTTATGTCCTCAAGTTTGACCAAGGTGGCTTCCTGGCCAGATTCATTGCGGTCACGGCCGTAGAAGACTGTCACGCCTTCCTGACGTTCTTCGAAGGAATGAGGCTTAGATGGATCAGGTTCGATATTCTCGTTAAGGCAACTCATGTTTCCGAGAGAGAGGAGTTTTTCAACCCTCTCCCTGGAATTGTAATGGTCCATGAGCATCGCGCCGTTGTAGGTGAGGTAACCATCGCTGTGACAATAGACGCCAGTGAAGGTGCCGTCCTCATTCTCTTTGCAGATATAGCTTCTAGTGCTCATCGAGTGCCTCCTTAGAACGTATAAGCGCCGGTGCTCGCAGAGATGGAAGTGACGGTAGGAGCGGTTAGCTTAAGGCCAAGATCCTTGCTGTACTTACCACCGTTGATCGTGCCGGAGATGGTGAAAACAGGAGCGTTTCCGTCGAAGACCTCGTTGAACTTATCAAGGGTCATCTTTGCTGCTGTGAAGGTGTATTCGGTGACGCTTTCGTCATCCATGTAGTAGGAGCCGCTAGTGTCTTCGACCTTGACCTCAAGTGAAGCGAGGAAGTCTTTGGTGGTGAACTTGTTGGACAACCAGTAATTGGCATCCTTATTAGGGGTGCAACCGCAGGCATCGTATATGTCGTAGGTGGACTGATCGTCCCAGCCTAAGGTGTCGCAGTATGCATCGACGCCTTCGTTGACCTTCTTGAGAAAGTCGGTAGCGAATTCTAGTTTCACATTAGTGACGTTCTTATCGACTAGAATGGTGCCACCGGTGCTTTTGACGTCGAACTTGCTCGCGATAGGCTGTCCTTCGTTGACGGTGATGCTCGGTGTGACCTCGGTGATCTTTTCGCGGAAGTTGAAGGTGACCTTGGCGTTAACGCTCGGATTTGCATCAGAGTAGATGGTGAGGACTGCCTGCTGAGTGAATACGTTATTACAGGAGACGGTGATCTTTTTCTCACCCCTGTTGTGGGCGAAGGATAAGACTGTTGCTTCTGGAATGCTGCCATCGGCGAATTCAAGCTTTGCTTCGATGACGTCGCTATGGGCTTCGGTGTCAACTTCGTAGGTGATTTCAGTCGCTCCGTAGGTTGCGTTTATGTTCGCGGCTTTCTTGATGACCAGCTTCATGTTGTTAGTTACAACGTTAGGCTCAAGGCTTTCGGAGAATTGGCTGGTGTTTTCGACCTTTTGCGTGTTGGCTCTCTTTTCCCCGAACAGATAGCCGGAGTAGAAGGCACAGCCGACGGCGGCTAATGTTGCAAGAGCGTTGAGGATTGGGAGAAGAAGGCCTTTGCTCTTTTTCTTGTCGATGTTTTCTTTATTCATCTTTGTTTTCCTTTCTTTATGCAATTAGACGGTGTAGTCGGAACCGTTGATGGCGATGGAACTGACCGCGATGGCATCGAGCTTCAGACCGAACGATTTGGAGTAGTTCTTGCCGTTGACCGTACAGGAGTAATCGAAGATAGGCTTGGTGCCATCGAATTCGGACACAAAGGAGCTTCTGGAATACTGAGCGATAGTGAAAGTCTGATTCTTGGTTTCGTAATCGTCGTAGTCGTACCACTTGACTCGGAAAGTGGTGGTATCACTGATGGAAGAGAGCCAGGACTGAGGATTGAATTTGGTGGCGAAGAAGGAAGCGGCGGTGGCATCGGTTAAACCAACAGGATTGGCCGCCGTTAAGGCGGTGATGTCCTCGCACCATTCGGCATCATTCTTGCAAGAGTTGTAGTAGGAAGTGCTTCTTTCGATACCCTTGTCCTTAACCCATTGAACGAAGCCGGCGTTCCATTTGTAGGAGACGTTTTTGACGGTCTTATCGACAGCGACGGTGCCACCAGTGGTCTGGATGTTTGGCGTGATGGTCGGAACGACGCCTTCCTTGAGGTTTATAGAATCAGGCAAAGCGACGGTGATTCGTTCACGAAAGTCAAAGTGGAGAACGGCATTAACGTCAGGATTGGATTTTGCGTAGATGGTGAGGAAGATTCGCTTGGTGAAGACGCCTTTGAAATGGACGGTGGCTTTGGCAGCGTTGGCGTCGAAGCTGAGCGTTGCGACGGCAGAACTAATCTCGGTACCGTCTTCATATTCGATCTTTGCCATGATTTCATCGGTATAGATGACAGGGTTGACGGTGTAGGTGATGTCATAGGAGCCGTAAGTGTCGCCGTTCTTGGTTGCGGGATTGAAGGCGGCTTTAACTGCGACGCCTTTGCTCTGGATCAGTTCAGTGGTGGTCTGCTCTTCAACGACCTGATTGGTGCCTTCGGCTTTCTTATTGGCGTAGGCATATCCGCCAAGGAATCCAGCGCCAGCAACGCCGATACCCGCGAGGCAGGTTAAGGCGATGATGAGTGCCTTCTTTTTGTTGAAACGATTTGGTCTGTTTTTCATTCGATAGTTCTCCTTTGTCTAGCCCATAACGGGAGCGGGGCCAGCGCTCATAATCGGTTGGTCTTTGTAGACGTATTTTCCTTTCTTCTCATCCCAGAGGTATTCATCGGCGCAGCCCCATAAATCGAAGGCAAGCTTGTAGGCATCTTTGGATTGGTCCGGGAAGTTTCCCTCGAGGTCGATGTGACCGTTGGTGAGGAGGGCGTATCCGACTCTGGAGCCGATTTCCTCGTCGCTATAGAGGAAGGCCATCTTGATGTTCGGATGCTGTTTGGATAACTCGACAATGACCGGCAACGCAGGCTCCCAAGCGGTTTCGAAGGTGATGGATTTGCCGTCTTCCGCAACTTCGGTGCAAGAGGAATTCCATTTGGTTCCCCAGTTCTTGACGGCCCATTCGTACCAGTTGCAGGCGCCGTATTTCTCTGCGTTTTGGACATGCCGACGGCCGATGTCGACGGTCTCGCCAAGTTTTTCCTTGTACTTATCGGCGAGGCCTTTGAATTCGGGCTCTTCGAGTTTTTCTGGCGAGCCGAACATGCGTTCTTTCATGAAGCCGGAGATTTCCTTGAAGCGTGCAGGCTTGGCCTTTTCTTCCGCTTTGCCGAAGAATTTGCACTTCGGATCAATGGAAGCGAGATAGAGTCTGATTCCGTCTTCGCTGCGACTTCCGAACTCGACGTTGAGTTCATCGGGCATCTTCTTGACGGTGTTGAAATCGAAGACGTCCTGGCCGCCTTCTTTGTCTTTGGCAAAGTGAGCGGCTTTGATTTCGTCGATGTACTTGCTAGATCCGACGATGATCTTGTTCTTAACCCAATTTGGCATTGGCATCCTCCTTGCTTATCGCATCTCCGCTTCCTGCTTCTGTGACAAAGCTTCATCTTCTTCGTCCTCGTCGCAGAACTCACACCAAGGGTCGCGGTATAAATCCCTGGATTCGTAATTGATCTCAGGCCCCTCGTCCTTGTCGAACGTAGCTGTTTCTTCAAACCCGATGCCTGGTTCAGAGGAATGAAGGGTCATTCGTCTGACTTCGTAGCGGTCAAGGGCTTCCTTTAATGTCGGGCAGCGATGGCCATCATCGCCCGTTCCCGGATAGCCTTCGATCAAGCAGCTGTAGGCGGACCAGGCACAATCACAGGAGATACGGAGACAGCTCATGCCGTGGTCGTTCTTTTCCTCGTTGATATCGTTTAAGAAGGTTCTGCCGAAGTATTCCTTCTTGCCTTCGTTTTCCTTCGGATCATGGCTGAGGAAGAGCCCCATGAATCCATTTACGTTTCGGCTCGGCATGACGACTGCCATGTCGGTTTCTGCCCAATTTGGCATCTTTTACCTCCTAAGCCCTGGCACAGCAGTTGGCGAAGACGCTTGCACCGTTGATGTAGGCGTTGATGAAATCTGGATCGAATCCCTCCAACTGGTTTCTCGGGTGTTCATCGGCATCAATTTCTTCGGCAAAATCTGCTTCGAAGGCTTTGAAGGCTTTGTAGTGATCTTCGAGGATGTTGGTGTCGAAGTAGTAGACGTTCAGGCGTCTCCATTCATCGGGATCGAGGTCGCCGATGATGACGATGATGATGTAGATGTGGCGGTAAAAATCGATTTTCCCGGCATCCTTGACCATCATGGCGAAGCGTTCTTCTTCCGGGAGCTTCTTGTAACCGTCGAGGAAGGCTTCGTATTCCTTCTTCACTTTCTCTCTGACCTCGGTTTTGACCTGGGCGAGAGGCTTCATTTGTTCTTTTGCCATTAGCAGGCCTCCATTTGCGTCTCATCGATGCCGAGTTCGTCGTAGCTCTTCTGGAGCGGCCCGATGACCTTGGCGTATCGAAATGCACCTTCAAGAGACATGTGGTGCAACATATTTCGTTTACAGTACTTAATTGCCGTATCGACCTGTTCTTCGGTGAGCGAGATGGAATCGCCCGTCTCCGGGTCGTAGCCGCAGAAGATGAGTGGCCCACAGAAGACTTCTTCCCTTTCTGGGGCGACGATATTCGGTTCCATTCCGTTGAAGAGGAATTCGTCGTTGCAGATGATGCTGATGTGCTGGTCTTTTGGATGGTCGACCATGTCGATCATTCCTTTGCAGAAGTCGGAGATGGTGCGGTAGTCGTTCTTGATTTCGACAGCCTTCGCCTCTTCGTTCGGCAGCTTGGTCACGACCCTGATGACCTGCGGAGATTCGTTTTCTTCTTCCATAGCTTTTTCAGCCTCCTTAATTCATTTCGTAGACGCGCCTGGTGTTGCTTAGGCTCGTCATGATGGTCATCATCCCGTAGGTGGAATCGCCTCTAGGACTGTCCCATTTGTCGCGGAATAGGCCGCTCGTTCTGAAGATGTGGTCAATCTGAGATGGGTCCTGCGTGTAGAAGGCAATCATCGATACTAGGGCAAGATCCGCGCTGGATTGGCTTGGGTAGCCGGTTGTGTCGCCGCTGTATAGCCTCGAGAACTTCTGACCGCTTTTGCTTCGCAAGGCTTTCTCGATGATTTGCTGATCGGAGATGGACGGGTGACCGTAGTAGGGTTTCGGCGTCGGATTGGCGATTTTCCTGCCCATTAAGGCTTTCGCGACTTTGCCGACTTTTTCGCTGTAATCGAGGAGCGTTTTTCGCCCGGCGATGACGTCGCCGGTGATGCAGCAGAATCGCTTTGTGTCATACATCTCCAGCCCGATGTCGTCATTTCTCTTCATGCAATCCTTCGGAAGGCTGCCTTTCATGAGGATGTGGATGCCGTGGCCGGAGCAGCTTCGTTCCGCATACGTTCGGGGGAACTCGTTGAGAAGTCTCTGGGCCAATGGGGACAACTGGCCGTTCTCATCAATTGAGTGATCGATGTCGACAAAGACGATTCCTTCCGTGAGGACGAATGCCAATCCGTCCATACGTCCATAGCTCGTTGCGAAGAGGTAGGCGTTGTAGAAGTCTGCCCAGTCGGATGGTTCGTTGCTCTTCGCGTGTCTATAGGTCTTTGGAGAGACCATCACCTTTCCGACGTGGCTGGAACCCGGCTCGGCCTTTTTGAAATAGGCGACCCATTGCTTCCTGTCCTTCATTTCGAGTGGAATGTTCTTGTCGAAGAATTTCATGCCATCTCGATCTCCTGGTTCTTCGCTCCGGAAATCATCGGCATTGGAATCTGGAGCGGAGGAGTGGCTGGCCCCTCCGCTTTGACTTCCCCCGATTCTTTTTCCTCGTTCGCTTCAACGACCATTTCCTTCTGGATGCCTTTGATGAGGGTTCTCGCGTGTCTGGAGATGACATCGATGTTCTCGCGGAACTTATCGATGTCGCCGTCAGCCCAGCCGGTGATGTAAGAGAAGTTGAAGTTCTGGGTATCCAAACCGAGGAAAGTGCAGACTACGCAGGCGATGGATTCGGCTTCGATCTCCTTGATTTCCCTCTTTTCAGATGGGGTGAGTCCCTCGAAGTCCTCTCTGTAAGCGGAATGGGCGAGTGCATGGCCGCATTCGTGAACGGTGGTGGAAATTTCCTGGAGGTCGCTCATACCTTCGAGGATTTTGATTTCATGGGTGCCGTGGTTGCATAAGCCGTAGCAGCCTTCGCCGAGTTCTTCCTTGGTGGCATAAGAAATGGAGAAGCCATTGTCCTTCGCTACCTTTCTGAGGCCTTTGAGAATCTTGTCTTTGTTCTCTACAACCTGGGTCTCGTCGAAGCGGTAGACGTTGAGTTCCTTGCCGACGGTCTGACTGATATCAAAGACATAGCCTTGCTCGTATCCGCTAACGATTTGTTTGCGAATCTTCTTTGGATTTCCGTCTTTGTCTAAGACATCTTTGCCGTCAGCATCCTTAACCTTCTCTTCGACCGTCTTGAGGATAGGGGAGAAGATCTTGATGGATTTCGAGCCAGGCTTAACGTGTCTGCCGAGCGTGTTCCATTTCTTCATCCCGTGGACGGTGGTGGCCTCTGGCATCTGCATGAGGATGTAGATCTGGTTGTTGAGGGAATACTTTCCGAGGTTGCCCATTGCGATAAGGACGTCCTTGTATTTGCCTTCCTTCACGAAGTCATGAAGTCTCTGATCGATTTGGCTGGTGATGTTGTCCATCTCCGCCTTTGAGAGTCTCTTCGGCACGAATCTCTTCTTAGCAGGAGATTTGTTTTCAGGTTCTTTTTCTGGCATAAAGCCCTCCTTTTTCGGATTTTTAGGCGTTTTTAAATCCACGCACGTGTGCGAGGCTTTCTGTTTTCCTAGCCAAGACGCCTTACTTCGCTAGGAACAATCTGCTTATTTGGTGGTCCCCTCCCCGAAGAGGTTCTTGGTGTAATCGTTCGCTCCGATCTCCAGGATTCCTCTTTCGTTAGGAGAACTGATGAAGAAGCATGTGCCCCTTGGGTTATGAACGATGGCTTCCCGTTCGGTGCTGTTGAGGCCGCCGGAATTCTCGTACAGTTTCATGAGTTCGGTCATGTCGTTTGGTGACAGTGCGAAGATCATGGAATATTGGCTCACGTTGATGATTGCCGTGGACTTTCTCGCGATCTCTGGTGTGCCTGCGAAGTCTTTGACGTTCTGCGTGATGATGATGAGCATTCCATCGTACTTACGGATTCGCTTCGCTAACTGATACATGAAGTCCAAGGCGATTGGGTATTTCTCATCGATGAAGAGGTGAGCCTCATCGATGGCGACAACGACCTTTCGGTTGGCGCGGTGGCTGCGGTTGTAATCCCTGTTGCGGATGACTTCATTCTCGAGCCACTTGAGCAAGATCAGCATCTGGGCGTTTGCGGTGACCTCGTTGTGGTTGGCGAGGAGCCTTTGGAAGTCGAAGTCGATGAAGTTCTGCCTAGAGCTGAACGTGGTCTTCCCGTTCCAGAGGGAACTGTCGCGATAGCCTTTGCGGAATCTGGTGACCCAGTTGGAGATTGTTCTTAGGCAGTTTTCTTCGTAGGCGTCTTTGGCTTCGGAAAGCTTCTTGTCCACGAGTGCGCAGAGGTCTTCGAACGTCGGAAAGTCTTCGGGTTTTAGCTCCGCGAGGTTTCTGCCTGGCCTAATGTCCTTCTCCGCGTATACCTCTTCGGTGAGCTTATTTAGCATCTCAAGCGAATCCTGGTTGATGCCCTGCAAGACGACGCGGTAGAACTGCTCGAGGAATTGGAGGTGGGCGTAGAAGCTGTTGCTTGTTCCACCTTCATCGTCCATCGTGGTCATGATCTCGAACGGGTTGATCCTTCCTTTGCTACCGTCGGATGCGTCGATATGAGAGCCGCCAAGGTTTTCGGCCAAGACGCCATATTCCGATTCGGGGTCTAACACGTAGACTTTCGCGCCCTCAGTTGCCAGGTTTGCGAGAACGGTCTTGGTGGCGTAACTTTTTCCGCTGCCGGACTGCCCGATGACGATGAGGTTGGAGTTGACGTGCGTGAGATCTCTTTTGAAGAAGTTGATGAATGCAGGCAACGAACTCTGACCAATCAGGGTTCCGCCTTCGTCCATCATGATGTCGCTGCAGAAGGGGAAGGCGGCTGCCAACGAACTGGTTTGGATGCCATGTGGCATTTTCAGCAAGTCGGTGGTGGAGATCAGTGAAGAGACATAGCCGTCTTCCTGTCTTCCGACGAGTTCCGTAAACCCAAATCCCATCTCCCTCAAAGCGTTCTTCACTGCCCTGCGGTTGGCATTGGACTTTGGGTTGTCGTAAATGGTCACGATAATCGAGGTGTCGAACAGAGTCTCGTTGCTTTGCTGGATGTCCTGCATGAGGTCTTGCAACGTTTCGAGATGGGCTTCGCTTTCTTGCTGCTGACTTTCTTTGCCGATATTCTTCGTTTCAATCTCGAGGATTGAGTTGTCGATTCGTTTCACCGCCTTAGCTTTCTCGATTGGCTTCATACGCATAGAGACCTTCGTATGGTCGAGGCAGAAGAGTCTTTCTCCCCAGGCGTTAGGAACGCTGAGGGGATATCGGGTGATTGCAAGTTCGGTTACTGCCATGCCATCTTGTTTAACCGTGGCTGGTCCGAAGGAGACTTCATGAGGGGCGTAGATGATCTTGAGCTGGTCTCTCGGGTTGTAGTCCGAATTGAATCCAGCCCTAGTCAGAAGCTGAAGTTCTTGCTCATCGAGACGATGGGCTCTGATTCCACCGGCCTCAAGTATCGAGACTGCTCTATCCAGCTTTTCCTTGATTGCCTTCGTAGAGATTCCAACCAGGCAGAGGAAGTAATGTGGAGAAGTGGAACTATCAGAATTCATGGCGTCGATTTCTTCGAACCGGGCTTGGATGGCGTCGCAACGAGGAACGAATTCCTCATCGGTCAGCACTCCGCTGGTGACCATTTCTCTTACCTTGTCTGCACGACTTAGTTCCGACTGCACCTGCTTGTCCAAAACAAGTGGCATATCGACCTTCTGAAGCACCCATTCCTCATCCTGATCGATGATGTTGAGTACCTTCGCGTAGCAGTAATCAATCAGCTCGTCTTGCTTTTCGCAGCTCAGCATTCCGAAGTTGATCGGATTGATTTCAATCGCTGAGAAGGCGCTGCCGTCTTTGTTGTAGACGACGCCATCGCTTACTTCTTTGTAGGGGATTACGGTGTCGACGTCTGCTCCAATTAGTTTCTTTTTGGAGAAGAGGTAGCGGAACAGATAAGAAATCTGAACGTAAAGCCTTTGTTCGCCCAGCGTGAGGTACAAAGGTGCGACTAGGCATAGAATTCCCCCGGCCAAATACCATCGGAACCAGAAGTTCGAGGAGATGGTCACCGCGATCAATGCGAGGGAGATGATGGCGAGAACTATGTCAGGAATTGTCACGCCCTTGTAGAACGTGACTTTCACCTTCGATGCTTTCGGGATGATTCTCATGTTTATTTGCCTCCTTTCTTAGGCTTTCTTCCGATGGTCCGTCTTTCGCCGTCGTCTCGTCTCATGACGTTATTTGGCTTGCGGGGCTTCTTTCCGCCTTTTCCACGATTCCCTCCGCCCGCTTCTGTTCTTGCGTTAAGTTTCTTCTTCTGAGACTTGCCAGGAACATCGTTATGGTTGAATACGGTATTTCCGTGCATGGCGTTATTGAGTCTTGAACCGAAGTTCTTGCCCATCGCGATAACGCCGCCTTGAGAGATGTCGTGGAGCATACCGGCTGGCATGGTCGCGAATCGGGTGATGCCGCCCAAGACCTTCTGGGCTTTGTTCTGAGGTTTCTTAGAGGGCTTGACCTTGTGCTCGTTGATCCTTGCGGAAGCGGAGGACTGGAGAGCCTGTTTCCTCGTCGCGCCTTTGTTCCTCGCCTTGGTGTAGGCGTTGCCACCGATGAACTTACCGACAGCACCGCCGACCTTGTGGTTGATGGCGTGGGTTAATGCCATGCCAGAGCGGACGTTGTAGATCATCGATGCCAATTCGTTTCGTCCGGCATCCGCACCACAGAGCCTTGCGATGACGTCGTTGGCCTTGCTGACGGCGAAGCTTCCACCCAAGAGGAACAGGATGTAGACGATTCCGTTTTGGAAATCGTCATCGAAGAAACGCATCTGATAGACCTGCGGGATGATCAGGAAGAAGAGGTTCATGACCAGGATGATTCCGTAGGCGGATAGGATTTTTCCAATCATCATGTCCTTCCAGACCTTGAAGCGGTTGCCTTCGTCCAACGGGATGGTGGAGATGGAGATTGGGCTTACGAGGTAGAGGAGGATGATGTCGAAGATTCTTTGGATGAACACGATGCTCGAGAGGACGAACATCACGAGCATCACGAATCCGCCGAGGATGCCTATGAGGTAGTTCATGTTCTGGATGTTGAAGTAGCTCTTGACCAGATCCACGTCGTTGTAATCCAACTCGCCTGAGACGAACTTCGCGATGACTTCTGCTTTGTCCCCGTTCCCGATGTAGGCGTCGCTTCCGATGGTTGCCAGGAACTGTCCGCCGATGAGGGGGTGGCTTGTGTTCCCGTATGGATTCATCGCCATGTTGATTGAGGACATGACCGTATTGGTCAGGACGATGCCGGCTAAGACCGTGAAGGGGATAAGCAGCGCGATGATGAAGGACTGCCCGCTCTTCTTTAGGACGCTCACCCAGTTTTGCTTTTCCTGATAGTTCGCTTTGATGATGGCTATCGAGGTGAATACGAATAGCAGGATGACGCCGATGACGAAGATGATCAGAAAGGCCGACTTAATGGAATCGGACTGAATGAGCGTTGAGAGCAGGTCCGTCTTCTCTCCGTCGACAACGACAGGGTCGATGCCGCAGAGCATGTAGAAGATGTCCTTGATGAAGTCGATGAGCTGGCAGATGCACTTGAAGCATAGGTAGAGGAAGGTGAAGAACATGTCCTTCAGACCTTCGATGATCGAGTGGACCATGTTCTATAGCCTCCTGTTACATCTGCGCTTTGACCCAGTTCTCGAGAATTGGGACGGCGATCTTTAGGGCGAGAATCAAGACGAAGATGATGACGAAGCCGATGATGGCGCCGACCAAATCCTTCTTCGCTTTTTCGCGGGAATTCTGCTCATCTGCCTTAGAGATCTTGACCCCAAGGAAGACGCAGTAGATGGTTCCGATACCTACGACGACCGCGATGGTAGGCCATAGGATGGCATCGAGGATTTCTAGGATCGGCTGAATGACCGGGTAGAAATCGACGCTAGCTAGAGTGGCTGTGTTAATGTTCTTTCCTCCTTTTTGTGTGATTGAATCGTCATGTGGGTTTGCCCACTGCCGACCTTGTCGGAGAGGAGTTGGCGCAAATTGAGCCAGCTCCTTATCCTGTTTAGCAAGATGGGGCACTTTGCCCCCCTCCAATAAGGTCTTAGTCGTGCTTCTTGAAGACGCGTTTGCGTTTCAGAACGATGGTTGCGGTGACACCGATGGCGGCGGCTAGGCCAACGGCGGTGAGGGTGATTGCCCAGGCGTTCATCTGGAACTGGAGAGTGAAGGCGTAGGTCCTGGAGTTGCCCAAGGCATCGGTCACGACGACTTCGTAGTGGCCGTAGTCCTTGATCTCGTCGCCGAGGCTGTAGGCAATCTTTTGACCGTCCTTATAGACCTCGAGGGTTCCCTCTTCGGTTAGGCCGTCAATGGTCACGACCCCATCAACCGTTCCGCCGTCGCTGACCCCGTTGAGACTGATTTCAGGGGCCGTGGTGTCGAGCCTTAAGGTGAAGGAGTAGGACTTGCCGTCTTTGGTGTAGCTGATGACGTAGGTCCCGTCCTCGGTAAGAAGGACATGATTGCCAGAGCATTCGATGCTCTCGCCGTCCTTGGAGATTCCGGTGATTTCGCACCCATCGCCCAACTGATAGTCGATGGAGGTTCTGGCATCGGAAGAAACAATCTGGAAGTTGACTTCTTTTGTGTTGCCATAAGCGTCCGTGATGATGGCCCTATAAGTTCCTTCCTCGGTAATGGCTTCCCCGGCTTTGTAGTCATAGGCTTCGCCGTTTCTAGTGACGATGACGGTAACTTTTTCGCCTGGGGCGATAGTGACCGGATCGTTGGTGATGCCACCGTCGGCGACGTTCATATCGAAGGCGACAGTCTTGTCGATCACGATGGTGAATGAGGTCTTGTTGCCATAGGCGTCCTGAACGGTGATGAGGTAGGTTCCTTCCTCGCTCAGAGCCTCGCCGAAGCTGTAGTCATAGGCCTCGCCGTCTTTGATGACCTTGATGACGGCGTCCTCATTGGCGGAGATGATTACGTCATTGGAAGTAGTGGCATCTCCACCGATCTTTTTGCCGTCGTCGGTGTAGACCGAGTAGTCGACGGTCTTGTCGATGGTGAAGGTCTTGGTGGTCGTGTTGCCCAAGTCATCGGTCACGGTGAGAACGTAGGTTCCCTCCTTTTCGAAGGTGTGGCCGTTTTCGAAGGAGTTTGGCTCGCTTCCGTTGAACGTATAGGTCGCAGAAACGACGTCTAGGTCGTCCCAGGAGGCCGTTACGCCTCCATTCGTGGTTCCATGGTCGATTACGCCACCCAACTGAACGGAAGGGCTCAAGCAGTCGATTTCGAACGCATAGACCCGGAAGTTGTCCAAGTCGGTTGCGTTGACCAGCTTGATCTCGTAATGGCCGGAGTTCTCTTCCTCGGCGGGAAGAAGAACGGAACCGGAACTGTCGATTCGGACGAGTTCGCCATCCATGTAGACCTCGCAGAAGTATTTCTCGGAGTCATAGGTGAATGTAACGTCGTCCTTGGTCTTGCCATTAGCATCAACGCCACTGAGCACCCCCTGAGGCAAGGCCTTGGTGAAGGTGTATTCCTTGGTGACGGCTCTACCGAAGTTGTCCTTCAAGACGACCTTGTAGACACCGTCTTTGTCAAAGGTGTAGTTGAGCTTGTCGGTGGAAACGCCATCAAGCTTGCTGCCGTTGCGGTAGATTTCGATGGAGGTCAGAGCTTCGTAGTTCTCTGGCATCTCGATGGAGATGTTCACGGAGGTGTCGTCGGCGTTGTTCTTGAAGACAACGCTTTCCTCTTCCCCGGAGATATAGACAATGAAGGAGATGGAATGGCCTAAGCGATCCCAAACCCTGATGTCGTATTTCCCCGCCTTGGCTAAGGTAGGCATTTCATCAAAGGAAACGTATCGAGCGGTAGAGCCGTTGCCCGAGATTTCGACCTCGGCCCATTTGTCCCCAGACAGGATTTGGCTAACGGAGAAGGACTTGAGGTAATAGACGCCAGCATTCACAAGACTCTTTTCGGAGATCATGACGTCGGCTGAACCCGAGCCATAAGTCTCAAGGGTGGCCATAAGGGCTGGAGCCTCATGGTCGATGATGACTTCGTAGGAGCATTCGTTACCGGCTCTATCAGTCTCGACGATGGTCCAGATGCCGGATTCGGAAATCTGGGAGCCGAGGGCCTTACCGTATTCGAGGGCAATCTCCTGTTCGCCTTTTCTGGCGACGGCTTTCACGGCATCGCCATCGTTGATGAGGATGAGGTTGTTGCCAATCTTTCCTTCAACACCTTCGTAGGACCAGGTGTCATCGTTTACTCCGTCAGGGCTATTGACCCCGTCGGAGTAGATGGCATCCGAGACGTGCTGCTTGGCGTAGTACTCGATGACTTCGTTCAAGAGATCCTCGTCGAAGTAGTAGAGGGTGACGTTGGCGTTAGACTTGGATTTGTAGGACCAATAGGTTCCGGTTCTGACGTCATCCTTATCGCTGGAAGGGTCGCCGTTATTTGCGACCATGCCGGTTTCGGTGAATTCAGCCACATCGTTTAACTGATGGGCTTTGACGTTAGCGGACTTCTCGAGCTCGATAGCATAGCTGAGGGCATCGTCGTAATTGGCGAAGTCTTTCTTCTTGTCGCCGAAGCTGACTTGGAACCATTTGGTGATAGGAGTGGAATCCTTCTCAGAATCGCTCAGGGCATCCTTGTTGACGAAAGGCGCGGTGCGGTCGATCTCCGCTTCGTAGAAAGATTTGTTTCCGGCTTTGTCGGAGAGGACGAATTCGTAGACGCCTTCCTGGTCGATGAGGCTGTTTTTGGCGTAGGATTCCCCGTTGACCGTGCAGGTATCGTCGCCATCCCAGGTGAAGTAGAGTTTGCCGTTGGTGATGATGTCGTTATCTGCAGGAACGCCATCGACGTAGATGGTTCCCTCAGGAGTCTTGGTGTCAATCACGATACGGAATTCGGAGGAGTTGCCAACGTCATCTTTGAGGATGATGGTGTAACTGCCGTCCTCGGAAATGACTTCGCCACTAGAGTAATCCCTGAATGCAGAGCCGTCCTTGGAGATGGTTGCAGTGGCTTCGGTTTCGTTGAAGTCAAAGGAGACGGGGTGGTTAACATAACTGCCGTTCTCAATCACCTGGTTGTCGTTCATCCACTGGCCGTTGGCGGCATCTTTGTCGATGATGACGGTGAAGCGAGAAACGTTGCCTGCGGGGTCGGACACCTTGATGACGTAGGACTTTTCCTGACCCTCGTTTGCGGTCAAGTCGGCTGTGTTTTCGGTTAGGAGATCAAATGTCTTAACGGTGTCTCTGTCGTTGATTTCGCCGACGCAATTGCCAGAATCGATCACGTCATCAACGTTCATCGAAACCGTTTCATCGGTGGCGAGACGGATGACGGCACCGTCATCGTAACGTTTGCCACCGATTGTGATGGAAGGAAGGTCTCTGACGATACTGAAGTCGTAAGTGACGGTGGTTCCGGTGGCGGTGGTGATTGTGTTGGAATAGGTGCTGTTCGGATAAGCGGATTTGCGGAGGAGATAACGGGTCCCGGCTCTGAAGGTTCCGTTGGTGTAGACGCCACTGGAACTGGAATAGTCGAATTCGATGTAGTCCCCTTCGTTGAAATAGAGGCCAGTGTTGATTCTCTCGTTCTTAGTGATGGCGCCTTTGTAGACGACAGCACTGTTTCTTAAGATAGAAACCTCAGGCTGGGCGGTCTCGAGATAGACCTTCATGTGGGCAGATTCGTTTCCAGCGTTGTCGACAGAATAGAATTCATACCAGCCGTCGCCGCTATTGCTCGGGACGATAGATCCGGACGAATAAGCGACGAAGGAAGAGGAATTAGGGGCTTTGTAAAAGCAACCTTTTAACCCGCTACCTGAATCTGTGGCGACATAAGAGAAGCTGGAATTGACGTATTTGCCAGAAGCGATTTCGGAGCCATTGGCATAAAGCTTTCCAACAGGCGCGACCGTATCAACGTAGAGGGACAAGGTGGCAGACCGGTTGCCAGCTCGATCGAGAGCGTAGAACTCATATTTACCGTTGCTCGAAGTGGTGAAGGCGGAACTGTAGGTGATTCCGCCAGAGCTGGTCGGAGTCTTGTAATAGATGTAGCTGAAGTTGGTGTCGCTTGCGGTGACTCTGACGTTTTCCTTCACGTAGGAGCCGTTGGACACGGTCGCATTGGAACTGGTTGTCCTTGCGGAGAGCGTCGGCTTAATTGAATCGATGAGCAAAGAGCCGGACAAAGACGCGGTGCCTCTGACGATGGATCCGCCCTGGGTGATGTTGGAACCGTTGATGTAGATCCAAAAGTATTCGACAGTGAGCTTCATAGAATATGAGCCGTTGTAGAGAGGAACGGCGATTCTTCCGAGGTTCTTCGGGTTGATGCCGTACTCAGTCTGCTTGACCGTGGTGGAAGAGCCGTTCTTGTTGGTGGTTACGGTTTGGGCATCGTTCATAGGATCGGCGATGCTCATGTCCACGTAGTATGCCCTGGTGCCCGAAGAGTAATTGACCTCTAGGCGATAGTGGGAGATGAGTGGGAATTGGCCGTTGAGACTAACGCTGCCGCTAGCCTGGAGTTTCTCCAAAGCAGAAGTGACCTGATACGGATAAGAGACGTTTGCATCGGTGAAGTCGATGTAAGGACCGGTCTGATTCAAGGTGATGGAGCTGGTAGAGCCTACGGTTGTGGAAGTGCCGGAACCATAGAACTTGATGCCAGAATCGTGGTAGATGTGGTCATCGGAGATCGTTGGGGCGGAGCCAAGGATTGTCTGCACGACGGAATGAGTATGGGTCTCGTATCCATAGAGAGACGGGTAGCCAGTGGTCTGGTAGTTGTAGCTAGATCCACCGCCTCCGCCGGTGTCGTTGGTATAACTAATGCCAGTCCCTGCCCTAAGAATCGGCTTGTTAATCTGAGCAAGGGTCGCAGGGCGTACCGCGGAACAAGCTCCGAGAATGAGCGGCAAGGTCATGACGGATAAGATTTTTGCTTTCTTTTTCAATGTGATTACCTCCTTAGTGGTTGAGGCCCGGCCTCTCTTCTTCGCACAGGAAGGAGAGCAGGCGTGACCTTGCGTCTCGAATGTTGGTGAGAGAACTCAATTTGCCGTCTTTCTCGGCTTTCTTCTCTGCCCTCGCCAAGAGTGAGACGGAGTTTTTGGCGTCGAATGCTTTTATGGATTTGACCAATTCATCGGTGTCTTGGTCAGATAGGATTCCCGCGACGCCTTCGGTTGCCTTCTTAACGATTTGGTCGATGATGAGCTTTGACCTGGTCTGTTCCCTTCGATCCATCGGGGATTTCTTTCCGCCGTTGGAAGCGGGAACTTCCTCGTTGAGGATGGCGTTGCGTTTCTTCATGTCGTAGAAGGCCTTCAGCTCGTCGAACCATCTTCCCTTTTCCAGCTTCTGGTCGATTTTGTTCATGGAGAACTGCGGGACGAGGAAGCATGGGGTGAAAGTGCTGTTGATGGGTTGGAAGCCGAACACGGTGACGATGGCGTGGCCCATGTCGCCGGGTCGGTTGAGCAACTGAAGTTCGCTTGGGTAGATGAGTGGTCGCTCTTTGACGGAAGAATTCGAGCTGATGTCATCGGCTTTTGCTGTGGCGAACCCAACGCTTCTTTGGACGATGGAATAGTTGCCGCATCGCTTGGAGAACTCCTCCGCGCTCTTAAGGTCGGTGGAGCCGATCCAAACCTGGATGTTGCAATTGCTCTTGATGATGTCGGCTGACTTTTCGTCATAGACCTTCGCCAGCTGCGAGTAGCTTTGGACGACGAGGTTCATCCAGATGTTTCTGCTTCGACCGACGGTGATCATCTGCTCGAGCTTGTGAATCTTCGGAAGGTTGCCGAATTCGTCGAGGATGAAGTAGACCGGTCTAGGCAAAGAGAGAGTTGGATAGGAATTGGCTTTGCAGACGAGTTCCTTGTAGGCCTGAAGGATGACCATGGAAGCCAAGGTATGGCGGGTCTCTTTCTCGTCAGGGATCTGAAGGAATAAGGCGATTGGCCTCTCGCCCATGGAACCGAACTCAATTTCGTTTTCCGAGGTTAAGGCGCAGAGCGATAGGTCAGAGAACATGGAGATCTTGTCGAAGGTAGATGAGAGATATGAGCCTCTGGTCTTATCTGAGGAATCCATGACCTGTTTGGAGAGGGATACGGCTTTGGAGAGAGGGCTTCTGTGCTTGAAGTATTCAATGAGCTCTTTGCAGTCATCGTCGGTGGAAGTCGCCACCTTCATAAGGGAATAGAAGTTGTACTTTTCCTTGGTCATGCCAAGGCGTGGGTTATCGGAGTCTTCGAGCATGGCTAAGGCGATGGCGAGGATCAGGTGCTGTGCGCCGGATTCCCACATCGGCTCTTCCTTGTTTGAGATTGGGCAAAGGACGGTGCAGATATCGTTAAGGTCTTCGTAGATTTGGTCGTTCAGGAGCTGCCTTTTGACTTGGACGGCGGAGTCTTTTTCCTCTGCCGACCAATAGTCATTGCCGTCGAAGACGTAGCAGCCCCTTTCCTCGTCCTCTTCCACCTCGTCTTCAAGGTGGTTGGCTCTTTGATGGAGTAGGAATGGCCTCTCCAGCGGATTCCATCGAACCGAGTTGTATGGGTTGCGGAGATCAAGCACCTTGACCTCGTAGCCCTTCTTCTTGAGCGTCTCGGCGTTGGATTGATACAGTTCGCCTTTCGGGTCGCTGATGAGCATGGATGGATGGTTCTTGAGCTCGCTTAGAATCTGAATCGACGGATTGACGAATGTGGCGGTTTTGCCAGAGCCGGTGGTGCCAAGAATCAACGTATGGGCGGGTTTTGAGAAGGTGATGGATAGATGCCCGTCGCTTTCCTTGGCCTTGATTGGCGTCCCGACGATTTCGTGGTCTTTCAGCTCTTCCCAATCCAGGGTGGTGAAGTTCTCGCTAAGCTCTTCGTCGCTTTGAAATCTCGCCTGCTCGAGGTTGGCCGGCAGGTGCAGGTCGCTTTCTTTTCCCTCCATGATTTTCTTGGACCTGAGGAGCCACCAATGTCGGTAGTAGTAGACGAGAATGACGACACCAGTTGCGAGGATCAGCAATGCGAAGAAGCCTAGGGTTTCGCCCGCAAAGAGGTAGCGCATGTCGAATCGTCTTTTGACTGCACACGTCAAGCCGAATCCGATGAGGTAGGAAGCCCAAAAGGCTATCAAGCATCCAATGAGCCAGTTGGTCGATTTTTTGTGCTTCATTCTGCTTCGATCACTCCTTCCTCGACCAAACGGTCATGCTCTGCCTTTTCTAACAGCCTTTCGAACGTGTCGAACGACTCGATTCGTTCACGGTTGACGTCGGCATCCAATCGGGCGGCTCGTGAGTAGAGCCAGCCTCTTCGGACCTTTTCGTCCCATCGCTTTTTCTGTTCGTTTCCTCCTTTGCGGAAATCTCCCTTCATGTCCTGAGCTGTGCGGATGTACTTGAGGATCTTGTTTCCGCATCGGCGGTAGATGTCATCCTTGAAGGCCTTGGATACGAGGTGAGGAGCGGGGTCTACTTTGTTTCTTTCACAGATTTCCCTGGTCTCTTCATCTCTTTTCTTCAGCTTTCGCATAAGAGACATGAAGGTGGACATGGAGAGCTCGTCCCCGGTCAGCATGTAAGTGGTGATCTGGTCGACTAAAGGTCTGATTTCATCCGCTTTATGGCTTTCGTAGCCGAAGTTCCCTTTTGGTAACTCACGGTAGAGGTCAAGCAGCATACTCTTCAGGTCCTTTGTGTAGACGGCGGTGTCGTCGATGTCCTGAAGTTTTTGGTCTTCGAGGTCGAGCAGCTTGTCGCGGTATTGGTGAAGTGAGTATTCGTGGCCGTTAAGCCTGCGCTCGATTCGGAGTTTGAAGTCTTCGAGGGCTAACCTGCTGAGCATTCCGCGATGGAACCTCATTTGCTTGGTGTCGGGGTCGAAGCACTCCATTTCCTTTTCGAAGAGAAGCAGGTGGATGTGCCGGTTGTCGGTGTTTTCGTGTAAGCCGGCCACCCAGCAGCATCGATCGATGGACATTCGGTTGTCCTTCAGGAATATCGGAAGCTCTTGGTTAAGGACCTCTTGGGCTGATCGCCAGGAAGTAAGCTTGTCCTTGCCGTAGTTTTCTTCCGTGGAGATGACGATGTCCCAGATCACCGAATCAGTAGCCTTAAGCATCTTCCTGACGTTGGCCTTCTCCTCGGGAGTCAACAGACCGTTTGTGGAGAAGACGCCAGTGGTTTTCTCGCGGTTGCCCTGATAGTCCATGTAGTCGGAATACTTGCCGGCTTTATGCCCCGAATCGATGTATCCGAGATAGTCGTCGTTGGTCTTTTCGGAAGCGTAGAAGCCTCTTTTGTCAGAACCTTTGTCATAGTAGCGGACTCGGACCAATACGTTCGGGGATGAGGTCATCTCTTAATGTTCCTCATCTTCTGGAATCGCTTTGGGATCCTGTCGAATCCGCCCTGATCGATGATGCTTTTGACGTCTTCGTCATCGACGCCGCTTAAGATAAGAAGGTTGTACATGCAGGCGAGGAACTTCATTAAGGTCTCGTGGTCGTCGGCGAGGTTGGCGATGTGCTTCATCTCGACGTCGGACTTTTCCAAGAGGATGTCCTTGAGCTCCTTGATGCCGGCTTCGACGGCTTCCCCCTGAACCCCTTTAACGGATTCAGACACAGGAACATCGATGTTTGCATACATAGGCGCAATGGACTTGTATCCTTCTCGGACCAACATCCCTAAGAACGAAGTCTGAGTACCTCCAACCTTCTTGTAGAGATCATTGAGTTTCTTCACGAAGTCAGCATCGTAGAAACGTAACGTACACTTGGTAATTTCTTTGGTATTGAGTGTGGTGTTCGCACCCATGATTGATTCCTCCTTTATGGGTAATAAGAGAGGGTTCCTCATCCGGTTAAAGCTTCACGCTTAGGTTGTCAGAGTAACTAAGGTTGGTATTCCTCGGTCACTGCTTGGACACTGTGATTGTTGGAATGCCGGAACCCCTCACTTAAAACCTCTCGAGATTGGCGAAACTTGAGAAAACTTTTTTAGATTTTTCCTTCGAGCTCGCCTCTTAGCTTTGCTAAGACAAATGCAACGTAATGAGACATTGCGGATTCAGTCATACCGAGTTCCTCAGCGAGATCGGCTTGGCTTTTGCCCTCGTAGAAGATGGCGACGATGATCTTCTTCTGTCTTGGGCGGAGGTTATCAAGAGCCTTATTCAGAAGCTCGTAGCGTTCCTTCTTCAAGCAGAATTCGGCAGGGGTGAGGGAATCGTCCGGGATGTCGTGAGCACGTTCGAGCAGTTCGTCCTCGGAATCGAGAGATCCGCCGTAATGTTTGGTGGCGCGGTTGTTCTCTTTCTTCCAGTCGCGATACTCCATGGTGAAGAACTTGACGCGGTCTTCTTTGTTCGGTAAGGACTGGATGGCCTTATACATGCCCTTGTCCATTGGGAACTTTTCGGTGAGAAGTGATCCGTCTTTTGCAGAGGTGACGGTGACCTCAACGATAATTTCATCAGCCATACGCTGGCCTCCTTCTCGGAGAACAGACGCACTGAAAGAATGGTTGATCGTGCCTGTCTTTTCAGAGGTCTTCTCCGATTAGGCAGACAGCCCTGCAACCAGGCTGTTATTGCGATGGCGGAGGTCGTGAGTTGCAATCACGTTGCCTTGCCATCCACCTAGTTCCTGCTAGGTACGCAACTATTTAAAACGACGCAAAAAAAGACAGGGTAGACAGGCCCTGTCGTGTAGAAAAATATCGTTGCTATCGATGTTTTTGATTAATAATAAAAGCTAGGAACATAATATTCCTAGCAAATAACGGACAGCCCTTGTCCGAAAGTTTTTATAGTTTTTTCTTCGTCAGAGGTTCGCAGCCTAAATTTATCAACGCTTTATTGACGTAATGGATGTCGTGACCTGGCATGCACATAAGAATCATGCGCAGTGCGTTATCGTCTTCGTCATTCTCTTTGAAGGCTATGCCAGCTTCCCTAAACAATTTGTCGATGATGATAGGATAACGGACATCAAGGCCGATGCAGAGAGCTATTAAGGTCCTCTTGTCAGGTACTTTATTTTCGCCGTTAAGGTATCGCTGAACTGTTCTCTCGTCTAAGTCGCTATTGATTGCCAATTCTTTGTTTTGCATTTCGCGATAGTCACGGAATTTCGTTAATATCTCGGGTAGCTTGCAACCAACCATCAACTTACTAAGTTCGTCAATATCGTTCTTTACGGATGCCATGGCTGCTTTACCCTGCGGGCTGTCCATAATGTTTGTACCATCAGAAACGCGGACGTCAAACTGAATTCCAAGCCCAACTTGTTTGCATAGATAGCACGCTGTCCCAAAGCCATCAAAATTAAAAGCTTTTCCTCGAGCGGAAACCGAATACTTTACGGCACATTCGTCCATATGGCGACGTGCATATTCGGTAAGTCGTAAAGAGCCTTCGTCGTCTTCGACGTATTTTTTATCGAAGATGACTACGTGGTTTTCGGCGAACGCTAAAGCACCGCGTAAGATGCCTTCAAAAACATGAACGTTCGTATTTAAATTTGCATAGGCGTCTTTGAAACTAACAGCGTATGTTTCGTTTTTCTTGAGGCTTCCTTTTTTGAAGAGATAAGACCGAACGTATCCATCGTCTATCCAGTTCAAACAACCGATTGCATCTTCGTTGCCGATGTCGATTATTCTTTTCCTCGCAGCTTGTTTAGTAATGCTGAAATAGTCTGCAATATCACTAACGACCTGGGTTGTATCAATCAACGGATCGAAGTCTTCGAAAGTCAATCTCTCGCGGTAGACTTCATCCACCTTTCTTTCAAACGGCTTCGATGGGGTTAGCAAATATGGAGCGATGGAGTTTGCCTGCCATTCAATCCATTGGAGAGTCCTACTGTTTTCCCCTCCACGAATTCCTCCGGTTTTTTCGCAGGTGATGCAACTTAAAGAGTTGTTGATCATTCTGGCAAAGTTGAACGCCTTCCTATGCAGATACGCATGGACGCACTCGTGGGCTATCGTCATATTTTCAGAACCATATGAAAAAATGTAGTTTGCGGTTCGATCAACTACGATTGTGTTAGCGGGAACTTCTTCCTCGAAGTACTCACCTTTTTCATCATCATAGAATTTGCCTAATCCTTTGGTGAAAAAGAATTGGCCGAAAAGGGCTCTACTTTTGTCGATGCGTCTATCGATGACGTTCAGGCCCATGTTAGACGCTAACTTCCAAACGTCAATGGCCTGAGGGGTTCTTAATGCCTCTGGATAGTATTTAGAAAGAATCTCGTCTGCGTATTTGGAATAGTCTTCTTTAGGGATGTACGGAACCAAGTCTCCGCTCAATGGCTTACTGGATTTAAATTTGGTTGTATATTCCTCTGCTGGTCCGATTTTAAGGTCAAACAGTTTAGTTCCGATTTTGGCTGTGCATGAACAGACTAGCCATAGGCTATTGATAGATTGAGTCTCGAAGTCCCCATGTCCAAGTTTGACCTGCCCATATATTTCTGGGCAAATCAAAACATCGAAGGAAATGGTTTCTTCGTCGGTATCAGCAATCCATACCTGCTTGAAATCCAAGTCTTCTACGGTTGTATAGCCGATTCGTTTTCCACTAAATTTCTCTTCGATAAGGTCATGGTGAATAATCACAAAATGAAGAATTTTGGCATGGAAAGCGTCGTAGCAGTGATCTTTTAAATATTCGAGAAAAGCGTTCACTATGGCCTCCTTAGAAGTCGACTTCCTGTTTTTCACCGTTGACCACTAAGGTGCCACTTTTGATGTGGCAATGCTTTTTGTTCTTTTTGCAGAACGAAATAACAGCTTCAGCAGTTCGGTTATAGAAGTTTTGATAATCCTTATATTCGCCAACTTTCTTATTGTAATGAAGTCGTCCAAAAACAATTTTATCCACGAATCCTATCTCGTTGAGAATATCCCCGATTGGCGTGTCATCAATGTTTGGAGTCGGGAAAGGCTCGATGCTTACCCACGTTTTGAAACCATTGTCATGGAGCTTCTTTAATGCAGCGATACGTTCTTTGTATGGTGTCGCGAATGGCTCGTATGTTTTTTTAAAACTGTCATGGAGAGATACAAGAGTGATGCCATACTCGTTATACTTTTTGGTCTTCAAGAGATACTCAGGCAAGGTTCCCTTAGTCAGAATCACACATTTGATTTTGTCTTGGTTGATTCGATTGATAATCCTGTAGGACATCTCTCCGATCTCCGGATATTTATCCATGAAAGGATCAGTGGTGAAACACAGCTGAACAGACTTGATATCGTCTTTAAGCTTTGGAAGCTCCTTGTCCAGGAGGTCAATTGCGTTGGAAACTAAAGACGGTTCAATCCATTCGGAGTAGGTTTTCAAATTCCCAAATCGTTTGGCCATGTTAAAAGCGTAGCATGGGAAATTACAGCCATGAGCGCATCCAAAAACGTGATTGACTGTGTAGTCACCGTATTCCACTTTCGTTTTATACAGCAATGATTTTCTTGTAATTGTTTTCATTTGGATGTCCCCGGTAATTTATAGAATTTTGTTTTCGGCCCCCAAGTATGACGTGGTCGTTTGCGGCTGGATTCGCTGATGATTCCAATCATTCCTTTGTCTTCGAAATAAGTAAGCTCACGTCTTAAGAAGGCCTCCGTATACCCAGATAAATAACCATGCTTTCGAACACACTTGTCGTCGATCCTACAAAGTAATGTAGACAAAGTAATGGCTTCCTCAGGAGAATTCCCCATGAAGTTCAGAATTTTAGAGTATTTCTCGAAGTCATCATCGAATAGGCATAATTGATTTCGGGAACTATCCACATATACGGTCATACGCCCATCTTCAAAGTAAAAATCTCTGTTGAATTTACCCTTGTCGTCGATTTCCTTTGGAAGCTCCGTAAATCTTTCTCTAACACGTTTTGGTCCTGTGTCATTTTTTGAAATGACCATCAGCACCTGACAGATGACTGTGTTACTTTCGCTTTTACGGAAGAAGACGGGGAGATATGAAAGACGGGAGCCATGCTCCTGATTGAGGCGTTTGATAAAATCCTCAACTATCTCAAGAGTGACCTCATCTTTATTTATTGCTTCTTTATATCTTCTTCTAAAGTGTTCCAGTCTGTCTTTCGAACCGAAAAACTTACTGAAACTCTCCTGCTCTGCTTCATTATCGATGAAGCGGTAGAAATGTTCGACATTAAGATAGATTACGGCGTCGGAGAAGGCGTTTTTAATCAGCTTATTGATTGTTTTCGTGTCGCAGAGAAGGTAACTGAAAGAATCGATGTATGAAATTACGATATCATTTGGTCCAAAAAGACTATTGATGTGCATGGTCGTAGCATCTTCATGAGTGACTTTAATTTTATTGGGCAAGACATCGTATCCGAATCGTTTTTTGATGTTTTCCTCTAAGGCGGATGCGCGGTAATAATCGTTGAAATGGAACCTGATGTTTTCAATCCTATACGCAGAACCAAGGACTTTTAACGGAACGGATTCCTCGCCCGTTCCATAACGTCCCTCGCCGGCAAACAAATCTAGATAGACTATTTGCTTGTTTCTCGCGTATTGTCTTCTGATGTTGTCGATAATTTTCAAATACAGACCAAAATAGTAGTAGGCAAATCTACTCTTTGCTCTACTGTCTCTATCTGGGTTCTGAAAGAACTTTTTTGCTGTTTCTGCTGGATTTGCCATTTCATCACCTCAGTTCAAATCCGGGGTACTAAATAACAAGTCAGCCATAGCTTGGCAGCGATCAAGCACCTGTTGATATGTCGTGAATTCTTCATGGTTAGGGAGCTGATATACCTCGTTCCCTTTCTCTTCGTTTTTCTGAGGATTCAATAACTGGATGTTTCCGATGTGGTTAATTGTCCTGCTCTCGAATTCCTCATATCTCATCCCGTCAATAACGGTCTCAGTTGGAAAATCGTTCCCTTCTTTCAAGACCAAAACCGCAGGATTCTTGGTGTCATCCTTGTAGTACTTAAACTTATCCTCATTCTTATCTGGCGTTTGAGGCAGCATGTGGTCGATGTGGAATGTTTTGTCCTTGATGTGAGACAGCATTGCTGAAGCCTGGCTGTAGAGCAACTTGGCACTTGTAGACCCGTCTTCATTCTTCTTTACATCAATCGATTCAAGCAAAGACAAAACACAATAGGCGAGATCATGCTTGGAATAGAAGTCCATGTTAATAAAGCTGGAACGAATCATGGATTTATCCACGCCTTCTTTTATAAGGGCGTCCGCAAAGGTTGAAGAAATCCAATCCGGATCAAGATTGCTTTTTCCGTAGAACTGTTTGCCAACTTTCTCGAAATATCGGATGGCATCTTTAGAATCGCCACCCTTAAGAGACTGGAATTTAAACATGAATAAGGTCGCCGATTTGACAATTTTAGTCAAACCGTCTTTGGTGATGAGCGGATCTGGAGTTCCATCGACCTTTTTGTGCAAATACTCGCACATGGCGCGGAAGAACAAAGATTTTGGATGTGAATAATTGTTGACAGAGTAGAGCTTGTAGAAGGTTGTGAAGGCCGGCTTATTAACCAGTTTCTCAATCTTTGCTTCATCACCGAGCAAGGCGAAGTTATCGACCTTAGAAAGCATTCCGTCGATCAGCTGTTTCAAAGCTTCAGCTAGCGTTGATACGTGATAGATGCCAGGCAGTTGTCTAGCGATGGCCTTAAACTCCTTAAGGTTGATCCTTTGACGGTAGTAGAAGAGGAAGGCTTTGATGTATATCTGAAGATATTCTTCTAATTTGTCGTCGGTTTTGATGATGAGCTGGCCCCAACGTGTCAGATATGTCGAATAATCCTTTTCTTCAAGTACGGAGAAGATATAGGTTTTGATCTTGTCGATATCATCCAATGGTTTTCCCTTGCTGTTAATGGATTCAAAAACGGAGAATACGTGTGGCATATCGATTGAAGACTGAATGGCGATGAATAGAGTCTTGTCGCACAGGAAAGAAGCGAAACGTAGTATTTCGTCGTTCACAGACTCGTTAAATGGAATCTCTTTTTCGATTCTTTCGTAAACCTTATGCAACATAAGGCGAAGGTTATTCTCCGTCGCACATTTGGTGGTGTAACCGTCAACAAGGTCCAGAATCTCGGTCGGGCTATCATAAGCGGAATCAAAGATGAACTGGAACAAATCCTTGTCGATGCTGGATAAGGTGATGAGCCTCTCATTTTTGTTGTAGTTTCTCTGAGAGTATTTCCACAAGAATGAGCGAAGGTCGGCGATGTCCTTATCCTCATCCTTGAATCCTCTCTTTTTGGCGATTGAATAGATGGAGATAAGGATCATAGAGAAGGTGGTGAGACGTTGCTGACCGTCAACGACCTCGTATTTGTCCTTAACTCCGTCACTTCCTTTACCTTTTTTCCTTAGGAAAAGTTGGCCGGTGAAGAGGCAACTTTGAGGTTGATCCGCGCGAGTGCGGTAGGCAGCAAAGAGGTCATCTAAAAGCGAATCTACTTCTGGCCCCGACCATGTATAAGGCCTTTGATAAATCGGAACTTCATAGAAATTGTTTTCTACCACTTCCTTGAGAGACCAAGGGAATGGATCAAATTGTTTGTCTGCCATATTACTTACCCTCCTTTGACTCTTGTGCTTCGGTGGATAACGACTTGTAGAACTCCTTCGCCATAATGTTCATGACGGCGTTCTGGAATTGGGCGTTGTTCATAAGCCTCTGGTAGGCTTCGTCGCTCTGCATATAGCATTCGACGAGAACTCGCTGGAATTCCTTCGGGAAGATGGATTTGATGAACATGTTGGCGTCGTTGGTCTTGGCGAAGTCCTTAAGACGGTCCTTGACCACTTTGTCGTCCATCATCATTTTGAAGACGTTCTCCAGCGCAACCTTATCGGTCGGACTGAATTCGCCTTCGTATTCTTTATTTACCTTGTCGATGATTCGATCAAGGGTATCGACTTTTTTCTCCTTTGCGGATGGCTTTGGAGGCTGGCCAGCGGTGAAGGCACCGATGCCTTCTTCAAGCTTGATGGCACCGTGATAGGTCTCTTTGAGGTTCGCGTATTCGAGCTGGATCTTGTCGGAGATGTCGATTCTCTCGTCTTCAGATTTCGGGAGAAGGTGAACCAGGTGGGAAACGAAGAGGTAGTCCTTGAAAAGGTCTTTATCTTCGATTCGGACGAGCTGAGTCACGAACGCATAGGCACGTGTGAACTTCATCATCGTGTCTCTTGCGAGGAATCTCTTTTCCTTCTCGAGGTCGGAATAACGGTCAACAACCGGCTTGAGGATGCTGGTGATCTTGCCAATAGTGGCGGCATCCTGCTTTTTCTTTCCGCCTTTTTCGTTCATGACTTTGGAGAAAGCATCAACATCGTTAGTGCTAAAGAGAGTGAACTGGTCAATCTTTCTTCTGAGGTCATAGACGGCGTTGAGGTTCATATCGCCGGTCAGGGAGGTCTCGCCATAGAAAGGTTCGAAGGAAGCCTTGATCTCCTCGGCGGTGTTCTCGAAGTCGAGCACGAACGTGTCCTTCTTGCCAGGGCAGGTTCTGTTTAAACGGGAAAGGGTCTGGACCGCACTGACTCCTTTGAGCTTCTTATCCACGTACATGGAATGGAGGTATGGTTCGTCGTAGCCGGTCTGATACTTATTGGCGACGACCATGATGTTGAATTCGTCGCTGTGGAACGCCTGGCGGAACTTCTTGTCGGAGACGATGAAGTGTCCGTCGTGGTCCTTGTTCATCTTGACCTCGACGTATTCGGTCGGGTCGTCATCGAATTTGACCACGCCAGAGAACGCGACAAGGACATCGACGCCTTGGCACGTATCTTGATGGTTCTTGATGTATTCCTTGATGGCGAAGTAGAACTTAACGGCGTTGTGGCGAGAATCGCAGACTACCATTGCCTTGCCATGTCCATCGATTTTCATTCTTCCGTTATGGAGGAAGTTGTCCATGATCATCTCAACCTTCTGCTCAATGGTGAATTCATGGCCTTTGTAATACTTGAACAAGGCGCGTTTCGCGCTGCCCTCGAGAAGCTCAGGATTGGTTTCAGTGTCTTTAACAAGTTTAAAAGCCTGCTTGATCGTTACGTAATCCTGAAGAACGTCGAGGATATAGCCTTCCTCAATGGCTTGTTTCATCGAATAGACGTGGAACGGATGGTATTTTCCGTCTTCTCCCTTTCTTCCGAAAACCTGCAAGGTTTTCTTGATTGGGGTGGCAGTGAAGGCAAAGAAGGACTGGTTGTCGTGATGGCCTTGGGCGAAAATTTCCTCTAAGAGCTCATCGGATTCGTCAATGTCATCAACGTCGATTCCATTCTCCTCGGCATATTTTTTCTTCTCGGCATCAAGATCGGTCAACGACTTGCGGAGGGTACGGGCGGATTCACCACTCTGACCTTGGTGAGCCTCGTCGATGATGATGGCGAACTTACGACCATTCACACTGTCGAAGTCCTTGTAAGCGAAAAGGAACTTCTGAACAGTGCAGATGATGATCTTGCGCTTGTCGTTGATGGCTTCGATTAAGCCCCTGGAGCCTTTCTTCTGGGTGATAGCTTCAACCAACCCGGCCTTATGGTCGAAGCTGTTGATGGTGTCCTGAAGTTGTGAATCCAAGACGATGCGGTTAGTGACAACGATGACCGTGTCGAAGATTGGATTTTCATCCTCGTCGAAAACTGACGCCAAGCGATAGGCGATCCATGCAATGGAGTTGGATTTGCCGGAACCCGCAGAATGCTCGATGAGGTAATTTCGGCCAGATCCGCCTTCTTTTACGTCGGCGAGAACCTTATGAACTACGTCGTACTGGTGATATCTCGGGAAAATAAGATTCTGAGTAACGGTCTTCTTGAGAACACCATTAACGTAGACCTCTTTCTTGTCTTCCGTGATGGTGATGTATCTACGGATGAGGTCTAACAAAGAATCCCTCTGGAAAACCTCCTCCCAAAGATAAGAAGTCACATAACCGGTTGGATTAGCTGGATTGCCTTTTCCGCCTGGGTTGCCAGCTCCGTTGCTTCCTTGATTGAATGGACGGAAGTAGGTGTTGGCACCTTTGAGCTCGGTGGTCATCCAAACCTCATAAAGATCGACTGCGAAATAGGCGAGGAATCTTCTGTTGAACTTGAAGATAGGCTCTTTTGGATCCCTGTCTTCCTTCCACTGGCGAATAGCACACTGATAGTCTTGGTTCTTCAGCTGATTCTTGAGTTCGAAGGCGAAGACGGGAATGCCGTTTACAGAGAGCACCATATCAATGGTGTTTGTGTTTTTTGTGGAATATGGGAACTGTCTGGTTTCGCCGATTATGTTTTTGCTGTACAAGTCGTTAAGAACGGCGTTGAGAGAGGAATCTGGCTTAAAGTAACAAACTTGTAGCTTGATGCCCATGTCCTCAATGCCGTTTTTGAGAACATCTAGGATACCTCTTGAGTCAACTGCGTCATTAAAACGACGAATCAACTTTTCTTGAGCTTTGTCGCCATAGTATTTTTCGTATCTTGTCCATTCGTGGGGTTGACTAGTTTTGATGAATTCAATTAGTACATCAGGAAAGAGCATGGATTCGGCATCGTACTCGTTACGGCTTATCTTTTTGTAGCCTTCTGAAAGGAATGCGGACTCGATATCCGATTCGAATCGTTTCTCTGACGTATCCAACGTTATGTAATTGAGTGTGGCATCATTTTTCATCGCCGTTTCCCTCCTTTGATTTGTTTTCTTTGACTAATCTTGATAACTCGTCTTTTGAAATTTCTTTGATTTCTCTTAAAGTGTAGAAAAATCGGCCGCTTGAACTAAGCTCAACACCATTGACTAAAGCAATCTTCAAAACGTACAGCGTATAGTAATACTCATTTCCTAATGTATCTTGCACGGCCAAAACTATATCTAACGGTGAATCAAAATAAAAAGACAGAAAACACTTGCCTGATGGAAGAACCGTGAAATTGCCTTCTAATTCAAACCATTTTCCATCGTGATAAAGCTTCTTCAAAATAAACGTGGTTTTATCGGAGTTTTCTAGTTGTACAAGAACCTCTGATTTATATTTATGCTCCCCTTCAATTGGAGGAAAACATGCTTTTTCTGAACCATTTAGAGGAATTTCATGGAATTGTGGGTTAAAGGAAAAATAAGGCTTTTCGTGTTTGATCTCATCTTCTTTTCTGTCTTTGTCGGATTTCTTTATTGTCCATGCGACGCCGACTAAAGTGATAAGGCCTCCATACAAAGCCGCAACGATTGTGAGGATTATAGTTTGTAGTTCTTTTTCTGGAATCAGGTAAATCAGATATACCGTCAGCCCAATTCCGACTAAGAAATCCTGAAGCAAGCCTATTTTTTGAAAAGCCGTTTTACAATTCGATGAGATGAAAGAGAAGCCTACATTCATCGAGACAATCACCATTATCAGACAGCCGAAGACGAATTTGCAGATGAGGTTGTCAAGAAAACACGCCATATAGAAAAGATCACAGAGCCAATAGAACATCCAATACTTAAAAAGATTGATGCTTGCGTTCTTTTTCTGCTCATCGGTGTAGTTGAGGTGCTTTTCTCCCCAAGCTTTAATACTTGCAAGACCGATGGGGATTAACAACGCAATCAAAGCGAAGGAAATCCAATAGCCAATCATAGCGACACTCTTTTCTTGCCTGTTACATATTCATAAATCAGGGATTTTTTATAATTTGATAATTGGGCGATTTTTTTAACTTTCACATCAATCAGCCGATCAATTTTGCGGCATGTCTCATCTAAATAGTTAACGATCTCATTTTGTGTTTTCACATCTGGAATCGCTATTTCTAAATTGCGAATAAAGTCTATATTCGCACGAGGCATTTTTGTCCCGTATGTCGAAGAATTTATGACATCGATAAATTTGGAACTAATCAAAAGGTACTTAAGAAAACTTGTTCGGTTTCCACCCAAGCCATACAAAACAGCAAATTCCGAAGATACATAGCAATCTTTTGCTATTAAAAACGCCTTAGAAAGGTATGGGCGCAGTTTTCCAAAGATAACATCATTTCGGTTGGCCCTAATTGTCCCCGCAAGAGAATAAAAAGCATTTGATTCGGTTGCTATATATTTCCCAGAAAAAGATTCAACATTTTCTAATGCAACATAATCATAATTACCGTTTTCGTATTTCTCGTTTCTTACACTGAAACAATATTTGAGTCTAAGAGTTTCCCAATTACATGGGATATTTCCAATCCATTCGACCCCACTGTCCTTCATGGGGGCATTCGGATCTAACCCTTTCGTGACTGCCTTCGTTATGATTGCCTGTCTGTATTCCTTGAGCTTCTCTATCTGCTTTTCCTGATTGTTAATTAAATTGTCCGCTAAGCCGAGTGTTCTTTTCAATTCATCAACAATGGCGTCCTGTTCTTCACGAGGAGGGAAAGGAACTTCGTAATGGAGCAAGGTATCTGCATTCAGCGTCCATCTATGATCAAAGGACACGCCTTTTCCGTGGGCAAACATAGCCATCGTCCAATATTGAGTTTTAAAGTAGTAATCGAAAAATTTCGGATTCACATCATCATTCAAGGCGCGTAACTTCATATAAGCAGGACTAATAATTCCGGATATTTCTGACATATTACAGTTTGCTCCACTCTGCAAATCCATAGGGTTAAGCAACAAATCACCGGGAATGACCCTACTGTAGTTGTCATAGCTTTCCGCTAGCTGCCCTTCATTGTTGGAAATGTCTCTAACTTTTACCCCGTCTCTTGCTAGGCTTAATACAGTGGGATTTGGATCTGAAACTTTGTCCTTTGCAAGATAGAAAAGTTTGTTAACCCTTGTCAATTGCCAAGTCGATGGAATGGAAGGGAGCCATTGAACCCCGGTATTAATGGGATTACTTTTCATTAATGTCACCTCCGAATAAATCTTTCATCAACTTAACTTCTTCTTCACCAAGAGCTTTTATTTCGTTATAAATTTCCTCGCTTGGCGTAGGGGCGACGAATTTGTAGAAGAGTCGCGTAAAAGGAATCTCATAGCCGACTTTATCCTGAGAGCGGTCTAACCACGCCTTAGCGTTATATGGAAGCACGTTTTTCTTGAAGTAGGAGTCAACATCCTCTTCAAGAGGAACAATCTCGCTATCCCTTAAAGATTTATCAGGCTGAACCCTCCCCTTTTTTAAAATCGGTTTTCCACTTTTGTCGGTTAAAGGGAAATCGACGACTATCTTTGTATAACCGAAAGAGTTATTCGGCATAATCTTTGATTCTACTCGGTGTCCGTTTTCCTCGTATTCGTGGTTAGCAAAATCGTTATAGGCTTTTAAAATGAGACTCACGCATTCTTCGTCGAGGTCCACTCTTTTAGAGCCGATATTCTTTCTGCGCTTCGAATAGCATTGGGAAGCGTCAATTAACTGAACTTTTCCTAAACGAGATGCATCTTTTGCTTTTTCCCCGGTAACGACCCAAATGTAGGTGGCGATGCCGGTGTTGTAGAACAAATCGGTAGGAAGCTGGATAATTGCATCCAGTCTATCATTCTCAATAAGGTACTTTCTGATTTCGGACGGACCGCTACCAGCATCACCAGTGAATAAAGAGGAACCGTTCTGAATGATTGCCATTCTGCCGGTTTCCTTAAGTTTCTTCACGCCATTGAGCAAGAAGAGCATCTGACCATCGGAAATGGATGGGAGGCCAGGGCCGAATCTACCATCGAAGCCGAGCTTTGCTTCCTTGGTAACGGCGGCCTGTTCTTTCTTCCAATCAATGCCAAAAGGCGGATTGGAGATGATGTAGTCGAATTTGTAGTTCTCGAACTGATCTGCGCTAAGGGTGTCACCGAACTTCATGTTCTCGGCATCACCACCCTTAATGAGCATATCGGCCTTCGCGATGGCGAAAGTCTCCGGGTTGAATTCCTGGCCAAAGCATTTGAGAACCGAATTCTTGTTGACTTCGTGCAATCTCTCGTCAAGGCAAGCGAGCATCTGGGAAGTGCCCATGGCCATGTCGTAGGCGGTCTTAGAGCAGCCATTAGCCTTGATTTCATCCCTTTCAGGGGCAATCAAGAGCTCGGTCATGAGATAGATGATGTCTCTAGCGGTGAAGTGGGCACCAGCCTGCTCATCATAGGATTCGGAGAACTTACGGACCAACTCCTCAAAGATGTAGCCCATATCCTGGGAAGAAACCTTATCAGGGGACATGTCGCCCTTCTTGGAGTTGAATTCCTGGATGATAGTGAAGAGGAGATCGTTCTGAGACATCTTGCTGATTTCCTTGTCGAACTCGAAGTAGGAGATGATGTCCTTGACGTTGTCTGAGAAACCCTGGAGATAGTCCACGAAGTTTTCGGCGATGTTGGTGGAGTCTGCTAAAAGCTTCTCGAAGTCGAATTTGGAGACGTTGTAGAAATCTCTGCCAGAGGTCTTCTTGAGGATGGCCTCTCTTGCCATGCCGGTGGCGCCGGATTCATCCAATCTCTTGGCGACTTCCAACACCTTTGCCTTGGTGTCCTTAAGGCTGTCGTCGAATCTCTTGATGACGGTCATCGGGAGGATGACGCGACCATATTCATGCGGCTTATATTGACCGTAGAGATGTGTCGCAATATCCCAAATAAGGTTGGCTTTTTCCTGCACGTTGATATTGGTTTGTTTCTGAAGTTCTTCCATTGACATGGTGGTTGTTTCCTTTCTTAGATCTGAGCCTCGAAGTACCTGGTCTTGGCAAGGCAGTCCTTGAAGCTTGTGATCGATAGTTTTAGCGCTCCATTTGCGGTAGCGACTGTAAGTCTTGGATAGCGGGTCGGCTCGTTCTTGATCTTGGCCAGCAGGCTGGACGTGTCGCCCATGCCTGTGGTCTTATGCGGGGCCGGTCCGTAGATGATGTCGGAATATTCTGTGGAGTATTCCAGCCTGGCGGTGTCGTAATGTTTCAGCTCGTCATAATCGGAGATGAAGATGATGTTTTCTTGCGGGATGCCCATCTTCTTGGCGGCTAAGACATAGTCTTTTTCTTTGCCGACGAGGGCGCCGAACACAAGAATCTTGGAGACCTTTGGATTAACCGGCATCGCTTCTTCGTTGAGGGTTACGCCGTATTTCTCCATGACCTCCTCGACGGTGTCGGATTCCTGAGCGAGTTCTAATTCCCTGCGCGCTTTGGAGATAATCTTCTGTATGATCTTTGAGATTTGACTAGCTGAATACATGCATCAGTCCCCCAAAGAGTCCTCATAGAAGTTGGCGAGCCTTCTTTCCATATCCTCAACCTCTTTTTTCATGCCGTCGTATACGGCGAGAAGGTTGTTGTATTTCTTGGAGACGGCTTTCTGGTCTTCTATGGATGGGCAAGGGAGCTTGAGGTTCTTGAAGTCGTTGAATGGGATAGTCGTGATAATCGCGCCTTTCTGAATGGAGGCGAGAACGGCTTTGCCCTTCGCGGAATCGAAGAACATCTTGAGATAGGTTCCATCGATGAGGCCCGTGTTCGGCCTGATGATGATCATGCCACCGGTGACGATGACGGAAGTCGAAGGTTCTTCGTTGATGACGGCGAATTTGACCTTGGTGCTCTTGGTGGTCATGATGATGTCGCCCTTCTTGGCAAAGAACTTTTCGTATTTCTTGCCGTCGCCGATATATGGCAGGGATTCGTAATCGATGATTCCGTCTTCGATGTTGCTGGAGGTGAGAATCTGATACGGGGTCGCGCTGCTGGCGATCTGGTCTTTGAATGCAGAGATAGTGAGAGGAGAGCCCTTTAATACCTCGGCAACCTCAGAGATGGCTTTAAGGTTATGGAGGCCTTGATACACGTCTTTTGCGTGAAGGGCGTTGTAACTGAGGTTGAAATCCAAGCTCTTGATGTCGCCGTCCTTGATGATTTCGACGTCTTTGGAGTTATAGGCGTTATAGAGGTCGACGGCGGCTTCGTGGCTTGCAAGGCCTTTGACTGGAAGTCCCTTAAGAACTTCCTCGCCGTTAACGACCTTGAAGGCTTCGTTGCCGTAACTGAGCACGATGAGACTTGTTTTGGCGGACGCCCAAGGATAGAGAACCCCAGAAGGAAGGGAGATGATTCCCTCGATGAGGTTATTGTCTAAGAGGTATTTGCGGATGCCGGCATCCGGGGCTTTGAAGAGGGTTCCTTCCGGGAGAAGGACGGCAAGCTTGCCGGTCTTGCTCATTCCCTCTAAGGCTTTGAAGACGAAGAGCCATTCGCTGGACGTCTTTGGAACGAATAATTCTTCCCCAAGGAACTTGAACTGATTGGAAGCGGATCTATCGAAGCGGATCGCGAACGGAGGGAAGACGTATCCTTTCGTGAAGGCGGGGCACTTGGTGCTTTCGATGGAGTTGATGTTCTGGATGTGGTAGTTCGCGCCGCACATGGTCAATGCCATGCAGGAGACGTTATAAGCATCAATATTGATTTCCTGCCCATATAAGGCTGGTCGGATTGCCTGATCGCGGTTGAAGTATCCGACGGCGACGAGGAAGTTGCCATAGCCGGAACCAAGGTCGAACACGCTGTCTGAACTCTTGATTTCAAGAACCCTAGCAACGAGCTCAACAAGACTTGGATTAGAAATGCCGACGTACTGGTCGCCCGTGCTCAAGAGGTCCAAGACGATCTCTGGGTATTCTTCTTTATCGAGGGAAACGGTTTTGAAGAAGGATTTGCATTCGGCCTCGGTGATATCGCTGAAGGGCTTGAATGAGTAGTTGTGTGCCTGTGTACGTACATACTCCTCTAATTTCTTATCGCCCCCGCCGAAGCGGCTGGTGTAATCCATATATAGAAGACCAATGGCTAAGCCCTTCTTGTTTTGGACAGGACCAAGCCTCCAGAAGAATTCCTTGATCTTCGAATACTTTTCTTTCGCAGACAATTTCGCTTCCTCCTAGTTTTATGAAACCACTATGAATCGGTTTTGGTTTTATCAGCACTAAGAGTATACGAAAACATGATGTTGAAAGTCAACACATAAAAGTAGTGGTTTTATAAAACCAGTGCTTTCAAATAATGGTTATAACTTCGTTATACCTTTTATTTTTCTCTGGATAAAATCGCAACAAAAAGTGAGTTGTCGTCATCCCAAACGACACTAATAAGCTTCCAACCATCCTCGCCCAAGCGATTTAGATCCGGTTCGAGGATCTTGTAGTTGGACTCATGCAGCACTTTGTATTCGTACTTCATAAAGGCCTCCTTATATAGAGGAGTTTTATTTCCTTACGTACTCCTGGACCGTAAGCAATTAAGGGTCACTTATCTACTTATATTCTATCAAAAAGCGTCCTGGAAATCGATGTTCCAAGACGTTATAAGCTCTTAATATCTATTTTAGGAAGGAGCCAGTTAAACGCCCATTCTTTCAATTCCTCGAAGCCTGATTGCAAATAAATAGCGGCGGCTATCCTTTCTATATAAGGATCGTGCTCGGAGTTGGGGAGCTTCTTATGATCTGGGGGATTGTCTTTCGCGAAGTACTCGTCGTTATAGGCATACTTCTAGATACCTGTGGCCAAGGTTACTTTATGATAGGAGTCGTTCGCTTCTATCAGCTGTTTGGCTTTGGTGATTTCGACTTTCGAGGTTTTCCCTCGTGCGAAGAGATATACGGAGATAATCCCTTTTAATGCGCCATTCTTCCATGTTGAGCCTCACTCAAAATCGACGTGATACTTCTTGCACAGATCGCGGAGCTTTCGTCTCTCTTTGAAAGTGGGTTCGTGATGGCCGTTTTCCCAACGATTAACGGTAGCAAAAGAAACGCCTAGTTTTTTGGCCATTTCTTCTTGGCTAAGGAGCATCTTTTCCCGAAGCTGCTTTACTATCTTTCTGTAATCCATGTCATCATTATAACAAAACAATAACGCTGACCTGTGAATATGTTTGGAGCTTTCGTGTTTTTTTGCTTCAATTACGTAAATGTTTGCTATACTAATTTTAGGAACGGAGGCCGTTCCAAAGACTAGCCTTCGTCACCTGGAGAAGAGCTGAACCATCAGCCATAATGGTCCGCAATTCGTCCGCAATTCGTCCGCATCAGCAATTCAGCAAGGTTCCTAATGGTTCTTGATGAAGAATACGGACAGAAAAGAAAATGAGCCATAATGGGTAGAAACATTCATCTTGGTTCACCGGTTCCACCTTACATTCCTATGCGCGCTCAAGACTTAGGATCTATTGGTTAACCCCGTGCAGGTTCGAGTCCTGTTGTCCGCACCAACTCAAATGTAATGGCCTCCGATTCCTAGAAAGGAAATCTCGGAGGCTTTTATTTTTCCGAGCAGGTGTGGGTATGGACCCAAAATTCAAAGCATATAAGACTGGAATGGTTGCTGTTCTAGAAAGGTATCCTTGTGGCAGGGGGAACGGCCAAAGGCGGGGTGCAGTCTATTACTTATGCAAATGTGATTGTGGAAAAGAGTTCATCGTTTCTGGCGATGAATTATCGCACCACCCTTATTCCTGCGGTTGCACACCGAAGCCAATCGTTGAAGGTGGCCGTTCCAATGAATGGGCTCTTGGGTTTAAGGACGGAACGGCTCTATGCATGATCAAGCCGACAAGGAGAGTATATGCTTCATCGAAAACAGGCGTTTCTGGCGTTGTTTGGGATAAGCGAAGAAAGAAGTACCATGTGTCCATTACCTTGTGCGGAAAAAACCATTTTCTAGGCTATTTCGAAGATAAGGACGAGGCGATAAAAGCCAGGGTTGCTGGCGAGAAAAAATACTTTGATCCTTTATTGTCGAATCAATAGTTTGAGAAATCTTCTTTATAAAAGGGTTCATGTGGTAAACTAATTATGCAGCCAATGAATCTTCAAGCTTCCCAGTTTGTGGAAGCCGACGAGCCAATCTTCTGCAATGCTATTAAGCCGTAACTTTTCATGATATGTATGCCTATCCGAAGATTTCGGTATAGGGTCTCATATCAGTCAGGGCTGGGACGTTCTCGTTCCACTGTCCGTCTATCTGCTGCATCGTGATACGTT
>Ga0256406_1001312_pt1 | contig 40801 bp, 37 predicted proteins | sample RumenRJG_03DNA_FD_185986 | JGI IMG/M metagenome (GOLD analysis project Ga0256406, IMG submission 185986) | Bovine rumen microbial communities from Lethbridge, Alberta, Canada - RJG_03 | ecosystem: Host-associated > Mammals > Digestive system > Stomach > Rumen | place: Canada: Alberta | collected... | reverse complement strand
CCTGATTGCGGTGGCGAACAAGTTGCTTCGGCAGCTATACGCAGTCCTTACAAAAAAAGAGGCCTATGTACCAAATTTTTGTACAAAAGCCTCTTGACATTTAATACAGTATGTCATGCCGGCAAGCCTAGGGCTTGCCGTCGCGACTCTCGCCTTACAGACTACTCCGCGTCCATGTCGGCTTCGTCGATTTCGGCGTTGTGGTAAACGTCCTGAACGTCGTCGTGGTCTTCGAACTTGTCGATGAGCTTGAGGAGCTTCTGGGCATCTTCGTGACCGAGCTTCACCGGGTCGTTAGCGACGTAGGTGATTTCTGCGCTCATCATTTCGATACCGGCAGCTTCGAGAGCCTTGGAAACAGCGTCGAATGCTTCCGGAGAAGTGGAGATTTCATGCACGCCGTCTTCGGTGGACATGTCTTCGGCACCAGCTTCGAGAACGAGGTCCATCACCTGGTCTTCCGGATACTTTTCAGCGTCAACGATAATCACGCCCTTGTAGGTGAATGCCCAAGAAACGGAACCGGATTCGCCCATGGAGCCGTTGTTCTTGTTGAAGATGTTGCGGATTTCGGCAACGGTACGGACCTTGTTGTCGGTCAGGCACTGCACCATGATGGCAATGCCACCCGGGCCGCGTCCTTCGTACAGCGGTTCCGTCATTTCGGTACCAGAGTTGGCACCCGTACCCTTGGCGATAGCGCTTTCAATGTTCTTGGTCGGAAGGCTCTGGCTCTTGGACTTAAGAATTGCGGCACGGAGACGCGGATTCGCATCCGGGTTACCGCCGCCGAGCTTAGCAGCAATGGAGATTTCCTTGATCAGCTTGTTCCAAGCCTTGGCGCGAGCAACGTCAGTCTTGGCCTTCTTGCGTTTGGTGGTGGCCCATTTGGAGTGACCGGACATAGATTACCTCTAATTGGTTTTAGTTAAAAAATTACTTGTTCTTGAGTTGGCAACGACGCTTTTCCTTGACAGAGAGGCTCGGATCGTCGCATTCGTCACCAGAAACTTTTTTCTTCTTTTTCTTCTTGGTCGGAGCAGGTTCCTCTTCGGCCTCGACGCGGCGCTTGCGCTTGTTAAACGCAGCGTCATCTTCCACTGCAGCCTTCTTTTTCTTCTTCGGAGCGACTTCTTCTTCGTCAGCTTCGACACGGCGCTTGCGGGCATTGATGGTCGCATCTTCGTCGATCTTCTTGTTGCCCTTCTTCTGGAGAGCGCGAAGTTTCGCCTTGTCCATCGGATCAGCAGAAGCCTTGGTGATAGCCTTGTCGTACTTGCCGCCCCAGACATTGCCGAGCAGCGAGCCGGATTCCAAAGCATCCTTCAAGATGCCCATTGCCCATTCGTCGTTTGCCGGCGGCAACAGCTTGAAGCGAAGATTGCGGATCTTTGTGGGTTCGTCATCGAAATAGAGCATCATGTCAAAGAGGCCCACCTGGTATTCCTTACCGTCGGAACCGGCCGCGGTAGAAGGAACGTAAGCGAGAACCGCATAGACATCGCCATCGAAGAGTCCCGTAATCAGGGCATCGCCATCTCCGCCCGGAGCCTGCACTTCACCATCGGCCTGGAAGGCCCACGGATTCACATCCACCGTCAAACGGAACTTATGATAACCCTTTTCCACCTTCTTGAGCTTCAGCAACGCACCCGAGAAAGCCTGGAATTCAGGCTTAAGGGACGACTGTGCCGAACAAACTACAGCAAAAGCGAGAAACAGAACAGCTATAAGTTTTTTCATAGGAACCTCCCTTTGAAAGACTTATTAATTCTTGAAGAACAGAGCCTTGGCTGCCTCGAACATCGGATCCTTTTCATCCGGGTTACGGCATTCAGTATAAATGCGCACCTTGGGTTCGGTACCGGACGGACGGACGAGCATCCAGGAGTCATCGTCGAAGATAACCTTCACGCCGTCGAGCGTCAGGAGCTGCTTCACGGTCTTTTCGTTGTTACCGACCATGACCTTTGCACCCGGCTTCGCGATATCGGCGATGGCGTTCACCTTGGCCTTGAGCGGTTCACCCACGAGGGACTTATCCACTTCAAAGCCCGAACGAGTCGGATAGAAGCGGCCGTATTCTTCGTACAGAGCGTCGAGATATTCGCCGAGGTTCTTGCCAGTCACCGCCATGATTTCAAGAGCGATGAGGAGACCGAACTGGGCGTCCTTTTCGAGAGTGTTGTTGAGGCCAGAAATACCGTCAGATTCTTCGAAAGCCACGAGAGCCTTCTGCTTGGCGTTGCGAGAAAGCCAGGGGCGGAAGTTCTTGAAGCCCACCGGAGTTTCCATCACGGGCACGCCGAGCTTTTCGGCGATGATGTTCACAAAGTTAGAAGTCGCGACGGACTTGGCCACGCAGCCCTGTTCCTTGCGCCAGGTAGCCATGTAGTGGAAAGCGATAGCGCCGAACTGGTTCATGTCGATTTCGCGAGTGCCGTCGTAGAAGCGGATACGGTCACCATCCGGGTCGAAGATGCAGCCCAGGCGGAACCAGGACTTGCTTTCGTCAAGGACCTTGCGGACCTTTTCGAGGTTCTTGCTGGACGGTTCCGGAGCAATACCGCCGAACAAAGGATCGTCTTCGTTACGGAGCGTGATGAGGCATTCCGGATTGTCGAGGAGAGCAGCCGGACGGCGACGGGTAGAACCGTGCACATGGTCGCAAACGAGAGTCAGGCGACCCTTCTTGATAAAGTCCTTGATGCGGTCGAACTTGATGGTGCCCTGCTTGACGAGGAATTCCTTGTAGATCTTGAGGGAGTCGATGATTTCCCAGTCAACCTTGCCCACCGGTTCAAACTTCCAGGAGGCCATCATTTCGTTAGAAAGCTTGGTGATGACGTTCGTGATTTCCGGACCGGCAGGACCGCCGTCGGCCGGGTTGAACTTGATGCCGTTGTAGTGGCTCGGGTTGTGGCTCGGAGTCATGTTGATGGAGCAAGCGGCACCGAGCATTTCGATGCAGGCGCTGAATTCCGGAGTCGGCATTTCGCCACCGTAGTAGACCTTGACGCCGGCCTTGGCAAACTGGTCAGCCACAGCTTCGCAGAATTCATGACCGAGCAAGCGGTTGTCGTGACCCACGACCACGCCGCGCTTCTGGAGTTCGGCAAAGTCCTTCACGCCGAGAGCTTCGAAAAGTTCCGGAGTAGCTTCCTTGTAGAGGCGGACGATTGCGGCACCCACCACCTGCAGGTTGCGGAGCGTAAATTCGGAACCGATTTCGCCACGCCAGCCAGATGTGCCAAAGCTCACCTTGGCGGGCTCCTGGGAGGTCAGTGCGACCTGTTTCACCTGTTCAACCAACCCCATATCCGTAGCGGGGTTGAATTCCGGGGACTGAATCTTCTTCCAAATCTGCGTAATGTTTTCCATAACGGTTCCTTTTGAGTTTTAACGAGTGTAATTTAGCAAAAATCAGGGTAGAACACCGGATGTCAGAGACCGGAAGAGGTCGCTAACAGACATTTTCTACATTTGGGACCGTCATGAGAATACCGCTTCAGCTCGCTGTCATTTTCGCAATCTGCGTTGCAGGAGAATTTCTCCACCGCATCGTGGGAATCCCCCTGCCAGGAAACATCATCGGCATGGTCCTGCTACTCGCGTTACTTTGTCTAAAAATCATCAAGCCCGAGCAAATTTCTGGCGTTTCAAGTTTCTTCCTGAACCACCTCGCGCTGTTTTTCCTCCCTCCGAGCATTGCCATCATGGCCGTGGGCGACGAGGTTCTTTCGAAGTGGCACCTTCTGCTCGTTCTCTGCATTGTCTTTACGTTAGCCACCCTCGCCGTCAGCGGACGCTGCACGCAGGTTTTCATCCGTAAGCAGGAATACCGCGAGAATCTTGCCCTCCGCGCCGAACGTCTCGCCCAACGACATGCCAAGCAAGCCTCCTCAAGCGACAACAAGAACGGAGGCAATCCATGAACGAAATCGTAAACTCGCCCCTGTTCGGAATCCTCCTTTCCGTCACCGCCTTTGAAATCGGCGTCACCATCAGCAAGAAATGGAAGTATTCCTTCCTGAACCCGCTCCTGATCGCCAATATCCTCATCGTCGGATTCCTACTAGCAACAGGAATCAGTCTTGAAAGCTACAATGTCGGCGGAGACTACATTTCCGTATTGCTCTCACCCGCAACGGTCGTACTCGCTGTTCCCCTCTACAGGCAGATTACCAAGCTCATCAAGTTTTGGAAGCCCATCCTCGCCGGCATCATCGCCGGGAGCATGACCTCCATGGCGTGCGTCATTCTCGTCAGCAAGGCCATCGGTCTCAGCGACACCCTCATGCTTTCGCTGATTCCCAAGTCCATCACGATTCCCATGGGTTCCGTCGTTTCCGAACAGATTGGAGGCATTCCCTCGGTAACCATCATCTCAATTGTCGTTACGGGAATCACGGGAGCCGTTTCCGCCCCAGCCGTCTGCAGGTTCTGCCGCATCAAGCACAAGGTGGCACAAGGAATCGCCATCGGCACCGCAAGCCACGCCCTAGGCACCACCAAGGCAATGGAACTTGGCGAAATTCAAGGCGCCATGAGCAGCCTCTCTATAGGAATAGCGGGACTATTCACCGCAGTGATAGCCCCGATCATAGTCTCTTGGATTTAATTTAAAAGAGGATTATTCTTCCGAATCCTGGACGCACCTTAAATGGCAGCCGCCCACCTTCGTCGACTCCCTTCTAGAAATGTACGACGAGCTGTACGTCACGGAGTAGCCGACAAACGAGGATGCTCCCACCTGGTGCATCGTGCAGAACACTTCTCCGAGATTACCATAATCATAGGAGCTGTACGTATATCCCGCAGGAACAGCCGTAAAGCCCAAGGCATTGTTCGGGAGCACGGCATCTTCGTCGTAGGGCCAGCCCGTTTCGGACTTAATCATGGCTGCGGAATTATTTGCAGCTGAGATCAGGCTCTTCCATTCCGTTGAATCAGGCACATGCCAGCCAGAAGGACAGACGCCCTGAACCGGTTTCTTGACAAGAGAATCCGCATATTTCTGCGTATTGTAGGTACTGGCGATACCCATCAGGGCAGCCCACTTATAAGTGCGCCCGCCAAGTTCGCAATTCGCCGGATCGTCACGCCAGCAAAAAGAACCGCCAGCCTTCAAGGTGATAGTCGATGCAGAATCTGCGTATTTCAAGTTTTCGGCCATCCAGGTCTTTCCACCAATAACAACCGTCTTGTAGGAAATGTTATCGCGCTCATCCAGCAAGGAGCCGTAAGTCACACCCTTCTTGAAACGGTCGACCTTGGCACTGGAGTAAAGCGAGTCAAAGACCCAGTCTTCGCCATTGCACCTATAGGTATAACCATCCAGCAATTCCGTATCCCCGACGTGGTCGTTATTGCAGAGGCGCAACACGCACACTTCCATATCGGTCGCGATTCGCCAAGAACCGTCATGGACAAAGTAAACGGAGCCTCCTTCGCCATTGAAGTTACAGATAACCGGCAAATCCCTGTAGCGGTTGCTCTTGTAGGAATAGTCACCCGCCCTGAAAATTCCGTCCTCAGCACTTTCCCATCCGAGAGTATCGATCATTTCAGACGGGGCGGCTTCCCAAGATTCCCAGGTTCCGTCGCAGTAGTAATAATAGTTGGTGCTATACCCAAGAACGTGGTTGCTATCATAGGCGAGCATTCCGTTATTTTCTGCGGAGCACTTGCCAAGCACTTCTTCCTCGTCTGTCTTGTAAGAAGAGGAGCTTTCGTCATCGTCGTCGTACGAAGAACTGCTAGAGTTCATCGAAGAAGACGATTCAAGCCAGTGGCGATATTCCACCCAGTGTTTCTCGGAGCAAATCACATCCTCGCCAACGCCATTCACATAGACAATCGCACCCGCAATGGACGGGACGCACGTAGGCAGGGCCTTCATCGTCGAAACCGAGGTCGGGACCAAGGTCAAGGCCTCTTCGCGCCAGCTGTACCCGTCGCAAACCAGGTTAATCTGGAGCGAGCGGACGTAAACGACGGAATCTTCCCTATAATAGTTACAGGACGGCAAGCTTGAGTAGCTAAACACCGTATCGACAACGATATTCTTGGATTCAGAGGTCGAATCCTTTGCGTTCAGATCGTAATCTTCCCAGTAACCGTCCGAGCAGATCACGGCGGACTCAATATCCGTCAGATAGGCGACCTTACCTTCATTGGAATAATTACAAGAAACACTCTTGTTCATTTCCGAATAGCTTGAGAAGATATAGTCCACGTCAGCGGCTCCCGTGCCACCGCTACTACTGCTACCACAGGCAACAAGCGCCGAAAGGGATACCGCAGAAAAAGCAATTAAAAGAACCTTATTTTTCATCATATCCCCCATTAATCATTTCCCGTTTCGTCAGATTCGTCTTCCACAGGATCGTCCACAATGGCTGACGGATCGTCCTGGATACAGCGCACAAAGCACGGATATTCCTTGTCGCGACTTCCGTAATAGAGCTGGTTCGAACTATAGGAAAGGCTAAAATAGCGGAACTCATCGGAATAAGTCTGATAGGTCGAGCAGAACAAGATCTGGCTATTCGCACCGCTCGAAGCATTGACACCCGTCGGAGCTGCACTGAAGCCAGTCGAATTAGTCGCAGCGCCAATAGAATCAGCATCAAAGAGCCAGGCACTCGTCGTCTTGAGCGCAGAGGCGTTTCCCTTACCCACGGTTGCAATCAAGGTGTTCCATTCCGTCGTATCCGGGATATGCCAGCCTTCCGGGCAAAGGCCCCTATGGTTGGAGCTCTTCAGCAAGGTCTCATCGGCTTTATAATTATTGTACTTCGACAGGAGCCCCATCGCGGCAGCCCATCTATAGAACCTACCACCCACGGCACAGTTATCGTCATCGTGGTCATAGCAGAAGCTAGCGCCATCTTGCAGCACGACATCCTTCAGGGAATCCGCATAGTTCAGGTTTTCGGCCATCCACACCTGCGTCCCGATTTTCACGGTCTTATAGACCTGACCGTCACGTTCGTCCGTCAACGAACCGTAAACGACATCAGATGCAAAGAAGGAGCTCTTGTCCAGATTGTAGACATTTTCCTGACGCCAGGCAGTGTCGCTGCACACATACGTTCTTCCGTTCCAGATGATCGATTCACCACCGCTCATCGCCGTACAAGCCTTGCCGTAGCAAAGTTCCTCTCTTTTAGCGACGCGCCAGCCCCTATCATAGACATAAACCTGATAGGTGTAGGAATCTTCTTCCGTTACGCATTCCTCCGAGACCGACTTGAAATAAAACGTACTCCACATGCCTTCCCTGAAAGCACCATCGGTCGTATCGGACCATCCATGGGTATTCAGGTCATAGGTATCGGCAGAAATCCACAAGCCGGAGCGGCAGATATAGTAATCCGTCCCTGACACACGGATTTCATCCAGGGAATCCATCGCAACCGTACCTTCATTAGCCAGCGTGCAAGGTCCGAGAATTTCGTCGCGGGTCATAACATGGGAGCTAGAAGACTGTGCCCTGCGGCTGCTAGAAGAACCTTCGGAATAGGACTCATTGTCGTCGCTCGATTCAACATCTCCACTCGACGAGGACTTCGGCTTATACTCGATCCATTCGTAGTCCTCGCAGAGCATATAGGAATTCAGCGACGCAATAAAGACCAGCCAGCCGTCATAGCTGTAAGTGCAGGAGTAAAGCTTAGAAAGAGACGGAATGGTATCGTCGGCCGCCACATAGATGTTCAACTTACCCGCACTCGTATCGGTATCGGGAGGAGTGAACTCGGACCAGAAACCGTTGTGGCAAGTCACATACATCTTTTCAGATGCAACATAGACGGAATCGCCTTCATTTTCTTCGGAACAATCTCCTAGATTATCGGCATTCTTGACTTCTTTGTAGCGATTATCCTCATTCGTCGATGAGGTACTGTCCGAACCACAGGCTGCAAGCAGCGCAATGAAGATGGACAATAAAACAAATAAGCCGTACTTTTTGGGCATATTTCAACTCCTAGCCTAAATTTCAAATAAAATATAAGAAAATTACGATTTTCCTACAAGGACTTCGGCAACGATGCTTTCACTTTCGGGTATATTGCACAACTTTCGCAGTTCGTCGTGAAAAAAGAACCGTTCGCTACGCGATGTTTTCCGAATCATCTGTGATGACAGGTGCAAAGACTGCACCATATAACCCGCATTCAGGTTCATATAACGGTAAGCCCGTTCACCGAGCAAATTGCAGGATTCGTTCAGGTCCGCCGTCAAAATTAATGCAAACGCCGTATTTTCAGCCTCTTCAGGAGCAACATGGCACTTGGCGAATTTTTTCTCGTTGACCGCTCCCGACTGCATATAAATGGACTTGCGCACCGGAATATAACGGTAGACGCCCGGATAGACGAACATCACGTCGAAGGCGACCACCCACATTTTCAGGAGCCCCGCCCCAAACAGGTTAATCTGCCCCACTTCCAGCCAACGCAGGAACCCCGAAAAATCATCTAGGTCGAGTCCCACCTTCTTGAATGGCCTGAAGCTCTGCGGCACCGCATCCAAGTCTGCAAGCCGCTCCAGGTACTGCGCCACATCGTATTTGGCGGGAGTCAGCGGAAATTCATCGCCAGGGAGAGCCTGCACCGAAAGCCTGCGAATGCGGATACACTTCGAAAGGTCGACAATACTTTCGACTCGGTTCTGCAACATAAATACCGAAGGATAACGCGAAAGCGTTTCGTCCCCGGCAGTCTCTATTTCGCTGCGGTTGGAATACGCCGTTTCACCGACACCTTCATCAACAGAGTTGAAAGCCGTTTCGCTATACTCTGGAAAAACGGCCAGCGCCGCAAGCGGAACTTCAGTTGCAGATAAATTAAGGACAACCGCCATTTCGTCATCGACAAATCCACCTAGCGCAAAAACTTTTGCGCCCTTGGACTTTGCATGCAACAGGACACTAGCGGCACACGCCCCCACATCCTGCATCACCTGTACATAGGCAGCTTCACGAAACCGCCAGACGGAGCGTTCCAAATGTCCCGTAAAAATATAGAGCAGCGGCGCTTCTTCCGCGACATCGCAATCCGGGAACGCCGCCACAATCCGCTTGATAGCATCTTTACCGCCCACGCGGACCAACTGTCCCGCTACATCGGGCGCATCACTTTTTCCTGAAGCATCGTAAGCATAGACTCCGTCAGGAATAGAACGGCTGCGCACCACGACAAAGGTTCCGACAGAATTCAGGTTGTCACCTGATACATATCCGAAAGAAGGAATTTCACCTTGATGGACATCGATGCGATTGCATCCAACGTAACGGCAATCTGCACTTTTCTGCGATTCCCATTGCAAATCCGCCAACTTGGCCTTACGGGCAAGTTTGATGGACTCATGGTATTTTTCAGAAAAGAAGCGCACAGGCGAAAGATAGTAAATAGTGACATTACCCTCGCGCAAAAACAGTTGATACACCCGCACGAAAATAGGCCTTTTACAGGGACCATATTACTGATTTCAAGAATAAATTTAAGGAAAAAGGTAAAAAAGACAGGCTTTCTGCTACACAAAGGCTCCGGCATCAAGGTTACCCGTGTATACGCAAATCGTGCCCCGAAGTTTGTTTTTTTACTCGTTCCAATATAAATTTAAAATGCCTAAACACCAAGTGAGGTCACGATGAATTTCAAAACCAAGACCAGTCTCTCCCTTTCTGCGGCTGCGCTCCTAGTTCTAAGCGCCTGCGGAAGTGACTCCTCTAGCAACAAGTCTATCGCTCCGGAAGATTTGCCCCCGGTTCCGGCCGACTCGACAGTCACCACCGATCCGACACAAACCGACACTACGACCATCCCTGCGGACACGGTGACAACCCCAGTAGACACAACGACTACTCCGGCCGACACCGCTATTGAATCCGGCAGCAAGATTGTCATGCCGCCTGAAGCAACGGACATCGTCCCTGCAATCACGATTCCCAAGGAAGAAGGCAAGGGTCTCCTGATTGACGACTTCGAAGACGGTGACAATATGTCGCTGCAGGGAGAATTCTACTGGTACGACTATAACGACAACAACGGTGGCGATGACGGCGACGGCGCATCCGAAATTATGAGTCCCGTCGGCCCGGACGGCTACAAGGTCGCAAGAAAATCCGACAACGGCACCAACTATGCATGGGCCGTCTACTACGCCCTTGACAAGGGCGAATATAAGTATGATCCTTATGTCGGCTGGGGCATCACCCTGGATTCCGACGTCGATTACACCAAATACGGCGGCCTTACTTATTGGTACAAGGGCGGCGCCCACATTGTTCGCGTCGAAACTTCCGACGTGACCAACTACGACGTTCACATGATGAACATGAAGGCATCCCGCACCTGGACCAAGGCGGTCATCCGCTTCAAGGATCTCGCTCAGGAAGGCTGGGGCGGCGTAGAAGTTGATTTCGACCCGGCCCACATCACCAACATCAGTTTCCAGGCCAAGGGAAACAAGAAGGTGGACTCCCTGCTGATCGACAACGTCTATTTGCAAGACACGAGCGAAGTTGAAAAGGACAAGGCAGACATGGAAATCAAGGATGCCGTCATTCCTGAAGTCAACATCGGCGACATCACCATCAGCAACCCGCTCCAGGCCAAGGCGATGAAGTACCTGAATAAGGGCATTAACATCACGAACTGGCTCGAAGAAGACGGCACCGTATTCGAAGGCAAATTCAAGTTCGACGAAGACGACGTGAAACTGATGGCCGATAACGGCATCAAGTCGCTGCGCCTCCCCATTGACCTCGACCAGTATGCCACCAACCGCGACAAGTTCGTCACCGACACCACCGGCACCATCGCGCTCACCTACGATGACGAAAACCTGTTCGGAGTCCTCGACGCCTTTGACGAATGGACCGCAAAGTACGGCATGTCCTTTGTCATTGACTACCACGAATACGACAACGGCTACAATACCAAGACTGCCACCAACGCCAAGTATACCAAGATGATGGCCGAAGTGTGGAAGCACGTGGCCGCCCACTACGCAAGCAGCGCTCGTGAAGACCTCTTCCTTGAACTGCTGAACGAACCCGACATGGCAAACGGCAAGGTAACCTCGGCCAACTGGCGTAAGGCTGCCCAGGAAATCATCGATTCCATCCGTACGGTGAACAAGAAGCACACGCTGATCTTCGGCGATGCAGAATGGTATTCCATCAAGCTCCTCGCCAAGGGTGAACCGCTCAACGACGACAACATCGTCTACTCGATCCACACCTACGAACCGTTCGTGTTCACGCACCAGAGCGCCAACTGGACGGACCTCAAGAAAGTCAAGAATCTGATGTTCCCCTACGACAAGGAAAAATGGTCTGAATTCAGCGCCGATTTCGGCGTAACGAAGGATCTCCCCAAGTGGTACAAGGACGCCATCTTCAATTACAATGAAATCGGTAACAAGGAATACATCCTCAACCTGATTCTCCCCGCCAAGGAATGGGCCGTGAAGAACAACGTACCGGTGATTATCAACGAATTCGGCGCCTACAACCTGAAGACCGACAAGCAGTCCGTACTGAACTACATGACCGCCATGAGGGAAATCAGTGACACGCTCGAAATTCCTCTGACGCACTGGGGCTACACCGGCGGCTTCTCCCTCTTCGAATCGACCGACGGCGTCAAGGGAACGAAGCTGATCGAAGGCATGGCCGAAGCCTACGGACTTGACAAATAAAAAAAATTCTAGAACTCCCATAATAATCCAAGGTCGCTCGAACGAGCGGCCTTTTTTATAGCTTATCTTTGGTCGCCCATCGCCTCAACGGTAGGCTTATGGCCCGCCGTTGAGGCTCGGCATTTTGTATATTGTAGTTACATATGCGTGCCTATATTTTGAGCCTTGTATTTTTTTGTATTGGCGTAGCTTTCGCCAACGGTTTTTACGGCAACAATAGCGATATTCATTGGAAAACGGCCGCCACAGACCACTTCAATTTTATCTATCCAGTCGAATACTCGAGTCACGCCGCCAAGGTTTCCGCATATGCCGAGGCCGTCTATGATTCCGTTGTCAACCGTTACCACCATGACCTGCCCGACCGCGTAAACGCCACCCTCAACAACGCCCTCTATAGCAACGGCAACGCCATTCCCGCCGAAAACTCGATTAACCTCTGGCTCACGAACTGGGATTTCAAGATTCGTAGTAGCCACGGTTGGCTTTCGGACGTGGTCACCCACGAATTCAGTCACCTGGTCAGCATCGAAAACGCAAGTAAGTTTCCGCCCAGCCTGTATGGTCTGCAAATCAGCTACACGGACTACTACAACGAACGCACCACGCAAGATTTTGCGACCATGATTCCCTTCACGTTGCAGCCGCTATGGTTTGCCGAAGGAACCGCCCAGTACGAATCAAGCCGCATGGGCTTTGACGCCTGGGACTCCCACCGTGATATGTTGCTTCGCGTGGCTGCTCTGAACGACAGCCTGCTTACACTCCCCTACATGCACGACTTCTCGGACAATTCGCTTTTTGCGGAACTCGGCCCCTACACGCAGGGATTTTCGCTAGTGCGTTACATCAGCCAAAAATACGGCGAAGATGCCGTCCCCAAAATCTGGCACGAGTTGTCAAAATACCACCGCATGACACTTGACGGAGCCATCCAGAAAGTCCTTGGAATCGGCGAGCAGGAACTCTACGACAAGTGGAAAGAAGATATCACTGAACAGTACAAGGCTCAACGCGACAGCCTTGGAACGCTTGTCGAGGGAACCAAGTTGACCGAAGACGCCTTCTGGCAGGATTTCCCGGTCGTCGCAGGAAACCACCTCTACGGGGTCTCGAACTTTGGCGGAGCCTGGTTCGACGGAAGCGTTTTCAAGATGGAAATCAACAAGAAGCCCGAATCTGCCGAAGATACGAAGGATTCCAGCAACACGATCGACGGCGTCGAAATCGGCGATATTGAAATTGAGAACGAAAGCGAGACCATAGACATTTCCGAATACGCTAAGCACGGCTTCAAGCTCAAGAAAGCATGGCTCGACAAGGGCATCGATGTTTACGAAGACAGTGTTCAGGGTCCCATACTCGCCTATGTAAACTACCAGAACCGTGACAAGGACGGACACGCCCACTTCGACATTGCCGTCAGCGACACCAACAAGAACATCGTCACGGTCACCTACCTCGCCGATGCCGTCTACCCCACCATTGACAAGCAGGGAACCACAATCGTCTTTGCCATGCGCGAATCCTACAGTACGCGCTTCAAGCTCGCCAAGGTTCCGTACCCGAAAGACCTGAACGACTACACCGCCGAAGATCCCGTGGACCTCTTTGTTCCCGACGCAAAATTTGACTATTACAACATTTACAGCCCCAAGTTCAGCCCCGACGGCAAACGCATCGCCTTCGGCTTCTTCGACAACGCGACACGAGGCATTGCCGTTATTGACAGCGACGGCAAAAACTTCAAGATAGTCTCTACCGAAGGTTTTGACGAACGCGATGTGAACTGGCTCGACAACGACAAGATCGTCTTCGCAAGCAACAGGAACGGCATCTTCAACCTTATCGAAAAGACTCTTTCGACCGGCACCGAACGCCCGCTCACCAACGTTGTCGGCGGCGCATTCACCCCGACCCTCGCGGGCGACACGCTCTACTTTACCGAATATGACAAGGACGGTTTTTCGCTTTACAAGATGAGCTACAGTACACCTCCGCTCATCGACGACACGACCGTCACCGTAACCGAACGCGATAGCCTCATTCAGCTGGCCGACACCACGTGGCAATGTTCCGACAGCAGCGTCATTCCTGGCGACTCGACTCAAGGAAGCGCCGAAAGCTCCAACGACAAATCGGTTCAGCAAGCCGAAGGCGAAGGCATCATCGCGGATTCCAGCACAGGCTGCAACAAGATTCCCGCGGTCGCCCTCCGCGATAGCATCATCAAGATCACGGACACCACACGCACCGTCACGCAGAAGCCTGCCCCCGCAAGCATTTCTCTCCACGGGGCACTTTCCGCACGAATTGAAAAGCAACTGGAACTGAACGACGTTGAATTTGCCGGAATCGAAAAGGACTACAAGCCCATTCCAAGCATTCCGCTGTTCGTCCCGATGCTTGTATTCAGCGAGAACGCCCCCGACCTCACGGTATTCGGCGAAGGCAAGCTCAAGGCCAAGGCGGGACTCGCCGCAATTCTTTCGGACGCACTCAAGAAAAACACCGTCCAGATAGGATTCCTGCTGGAACTTGGCAACGGATTCAACTACATCAACGGCGACGGCCTCAACCCGAAGCAAGAAAAGGAATTCTTCGTCTCGTGGGAAAACAGGAGCACGCCGCTTGACCTCTCCCTGAGCTACACTTACGCCAACTACACCAGCCAGGACACCGTCCGCAACGAAGACGTCCGTGCCAAGGGGGACAGCCTCCACACCAGCCACTACGCCATCCCTATGCAGGCCGTAGTCGGTGGAGTCGGATACAGCATTTTCAAGAGTATCGACACGCTCCAGGTGGCCGTGGGCTATGACTGGGCGAATTTCAACCTCTACGAAGACAGCTTCGACTGGACCTACCAGAAACGAATCAGCGCACTCGTTTCGTTCGGGCTCTACGCCGACCACGCCGAAGGCTCCGAAATTTCAGGCCAGGGAAACGGTCTGAACATCTACTACCAGTACACGAATTCCGACTTGTACCGCCCAGGAACATTTGCCGAAAGCTTCGTCATCAGCCCGAGCGGAAAAATCACCCCGAAGTACAGGAATTTCATCGTCAACGAACTGGGACTTAACCTTTACGGAAGCGTGCAGAGCCCGCTTACAGGCGCCCGCCTCGCCGCCGGAGGCAAGCTCGGCGGAGTATTCAACTGGAGCACCGACACCCGTCAGGATTCCACCGACCATGACACTCTCGATGCCTACTATTACAACCCGATTTTCCTCGAAGGTTACCCCTACCTGCGCAGTTCCGAGAACTACACACTCGCGGGAATGCGCACCGCCGTCGCGGAGCTCCACTACCTGTTCCCCGTTTACGACGACTGGCGCAAGGGAGCCTGGATATTCGAGACGCGCAGCTTCTACATCGACCTGTTCGCTCAAATGGGTGCCGCCTGGAATGGCGACAAATGGTTTGACTCAGACAAGTTTACCGACCACCGATTCTGGGATCGTTCCGTGGGACTTTCGTTCCGTATCAGCAACAGAATTTTCTACGGTACCCCGTTCGACATAACGTTCACGCTCGCCCGCGGCCTAGACCGCATCGGCGAAGACGAAGACATGCACGGCGGCAGGAAACTCACTCCCATCGACCTTCCTGTTATTCCCGAAAGCATCGCTCCCACGAGAATCAAATTCGCGATCGGTATGGGGTACACAAATTCCTGGCAGTAAGCCAGGAATCAATAACGTCAGCGATTAAAGTTCGCCGTATTTCTTGCGAGGTTTGACTTCGCCGGGGAGCAGTTGCCCCGGACTGGTCCGCTGGGCGTCCTTTCCAGTAAAGTTCGGATTGAACTGTTTGACTTGAGCCTTCTTCTGTTCGGCCTGCAGGTCCATCATGTGGCGTTCCCACTCCTGCATGGCCTGGTCCAGCTCCGCGCGGGCATTGAGCATCAGCTCCTTGAGCTGCATCAATTCCAGCATCTTGTCGCGCTTCATGATCCACAGTTCTTCTTCCTCGGGCATACGCTCGATATTGAAGAGCAGGTTCAGATAATCCTCTTCGGCATTGCGATAAGCCTTTTCCATTTCCTTGTAGACCATGTAACGGTCATCGACCATCGTCTGCTGCGGCGACGGATGCGAAGTACAGCCCACAAAAAAGGCGCACAAAGCTATTCCAAGTAAGCTATTCTTCATTCTCAGCCGGCTTCTTGATCGTATACAGTCTTTCAAGTGTAATCTGGCTCTTGAAGGTCGCCGTATCCTTCGTGTCGGGGTTCACCATCGTGTGCGTTCCGACCTTGACTTCGCGTTCCTGACAGGGGACGCCAGTCGTCGGGTCGATCATGACCTCGAACTGGGTCTGGTATTCCGCCTTGAGTCCCTTGTTATACTTCTTGAACTTTTCAGGAACGATGTTGCTATTCACGTGCTGTTCCCAGATGTAATACGGGAAACTTTCCTTTTCCTGCAAGTAAACGACATAGTCCAGGCAGCGGCGGTGATCGCGATTTTCAAAACCCTTCACCACAACAGAATCCACCTGGATCAGGGCAAAATTCAGGCGCCCCTGGTCCTTGAGCATCTGCGTAATGTTACCCTTGGTCGGCACCGAGCCCAGAAGCATGTGGTCCATTTCCCAGCGGTGTTTTTCAAGGCGTTTCAAGTGCGGTTTGTATTCAGGATTGAGAAGCTGCTTTCGCCAGACCTCGGGCATGGGAATCCTCGTCAAAAGCGAGTCATAGCCTTCGTCGAGACCTTCGACACTTTTTACCTCACGGTCCACTGCGGCCATATCCACGGATTTCACGCGCCATGCAAGCTCCGACGGCATAAAGTTCTTAAGGTAGCCACGGGACTTATCCATCACGTAGTCACGATGGACCTTGAGCGTATCGCCCACATTGGAATAGGTCAGGTTCGCGTATGCGGCCGTAACCGTTCCCATTTTTTCTTCGCCCTTCAAGTCTATTGTCGAAAAATACCCTTCTGCATAAAGTTCTACGACAACAGGAGCGTCCACCTTATACTGGACATCGACTCTAGACTCACCGCAACCGCCAAGGAGAAGGGCCGCTGCAACCGCACATAACACTTTTTTCATGAGTTACCGATTCTTGGTCAATAAGATTTGCTTGGACATCAACACCTTTCCGTCACCACTCACTTCGATGACGACGGGACCAGGTTCCTTTTTACGGCACAGCTCGCGAGCCGTCATCAGTCCACCGTGACGAGACTTGCCCTGCAGCGTATAGACGCCCATCTTTTCGCTCACGGCCACTTCGTGGTTCCAGATTTCGGATCCCTTATTTGCGAGGGTCCCTTCGTAGAAGGCCGTTTTAAGCTTGGCAAAATCGAAATTCTTACCGTAGCGGAACTGCACAATCAGCTGATCCTTCATTTCGAATTCGCTGGCCGTATCCGCCACCACTTCGAGGTTCGGGTTCCATTCCCTACCGCACACAATGGCGGTTTTCTCGACATTACACCCTGTAAGCAGGGCAACGAAAACAAACAATACCAATGTCACTTTTTTCATAGCGACCTCCATCAAACTTTTCTATGAATAAACTAGCAAATTTGGAAATTTCCGGCTAACGCGAAAGCACGAACATCATTTCCAAATGAGGCGTTTGCGGATAAAAGGCAAAACCTTCTGCCCTTTTCAGCGCAAAACCGGCATCCCTGAACTTTGCAAAGTCCCTCGCCAAGGTCACCGGGTCACAGGAAACATAAATCAGTCTGTTAACAGAACTTTTCACAATGGCGTCTAGGGCGCTCGGAGGAAGGCCTGTCCGAGGAGGATCCACGATCAAGGTGGCAGGCACGTCGACGACATTTTCGGCAAGCCAATCTTCGGCCGGAGCAGAAACATTCTCTGCAAACAAATTCACATTTGCGTGTTTGAGGCACCCTTCGTCACGTTCCACCGTCGTAATCTTTTTGAAGTGATCTTTCAAGATGGTAGCAAAGAAACCCACTCCGCTAAAGAGGTCGATTAGCCAAGCATCACTCGCTTCGCCATTGGCAAGCCCCTCGTCCACAGCATCCTGCACCGCTTTCACGAGCTCCGGCAATAGCTGAAGATTGCTCTGGAAAAAGACAGAAGCATCGGACTGGATTCTCTTTCCCGCCACTTCAACGATACTTACCGCCTTCTTTTCGAAATCAGAAGCGGGCATTCCCTTGTAATAATAGCTGACCTTGCCGTTTCCGTTATCGAACAGATTGACATCCAGTTCAAGCACCTTTTTGCGATTGACGGATTGCGAACGAACAAATTCATCATAAATCCTTGAAGCATTCGACTTCAAGAATTCGTTCAAGGCAGGAGTCAGTACAAGGCAATTTTCAAACGAGACGATTCCATTGCTTTTTTGCATACGGAAACCGTAACGCACCTTACCATCCTTTGAGGAGGCAATCACGACGCGGGCACGGTTCCTATAGCCCCACGCAGGCCCCGTATGAATTACGAAATTCTCCGGAAGCTCGACATGGGCCAGCCGTTTGAAGTTTTCCCGTTCCACCCGTTCCGAATACAGAGCCTGCTTATCGCTTTCCAAGTGCTGCAAGCTACATCCGCCGCATTTTCCGTAAAGTGGACATTTCGGCTGCGCGCGATCGGGACATTTTTCGATGACCTTCACCACCCGACCCCGCGTAAAATCCTTCTTGTTTTGCAAAAGTTCAACCGTGCAAAGTTCACCGGGCAATGCCCCCTGCACAAAGCACACGCGGCCATCGGGAAGGCGCGCCATTCCCTCGCCCCCCTGTACCAATTTTTCTATACGCAAATCAAGAATCATCAGAATAAATATAGCTAAATCCACAAAATATAATCAAGATTTTCTTCAAAAACAAACTCGCCTACAATTTTGCAAACTGTTGCTAGCAAAATGGGCGTAAAATCTTTTTTCTCTTGTCTGTAAAAAAGGTGTTTTCTAATTATAGGCGGCACCCGTTACAGACACCCATGAAATACAACTATCACATCCAATCCTTTGCGCGCCCTTTCGGCAAGAAATTCATCACTCTCTGCGGTTCTACCCAGCAGGATTCGCCTCTTCCCTACACACTCCACACCGAAATAGAACTCCTGGACATTCCCATCAAGAGTATCTACAAAATTATCACTACCGGTTGGCAAATTTACCATATCGCCCCATTGGATCTTACCCAATGCTATAACGAAAACCTGCTCGATTTACTCCACTCCGGATGCGACCTGACGGGAAAATGGACCGACCACACCAACATCGGCTCCACCGACCTCATTTCCTGCGAATTTCGCCGCACCCATCCCGATGCCAACATACGATTCATTTTACGAAGCCAGAACAAGAAGACCGCAAGGCTTTTCATCACCCTATGGGACACGACTCCCGCGAAGGTTGCCACCATCATCGAGGATATTCTTGAACTTTTTTCTCCCTTTGCAAAAAGCAAAAGTGCGACTACATTTTCCATTTCCATCGGAGAAGCCTATGGAGCAAGACCCATCACTGTCGCCTTCAAAATTTTCCATGAGCTCGTCATCCGCGAGACACCTCCCCTTCGCATTCCCAAATACATGTCCAGCGGCCCCAATGATACTTGGAAAGTAAACCTCTGCCCGCACCGAGAAGATGCAACCCGCAAGATTGTCAAGGAGACGATCAAGACCGAAAGAGGAACCTTCAACATTCAGCGGTACGCTACCGAAAAGGAACAGCGGAAAGGCGCCAAAAAGGCCAAACGCGAAAAGCTCGTCGATAAGGTCGCCCGCCAGGACAAGACCATCGATCAACTGCAAAGCGAACTGCAAGCCGTACAAAAAGCCTATACCGCCCTTTTGAATACAAATGAAATTTCCACCCGAAAACGAGACCGCGAAATAGAGAATCTTCAGCAAAAAATTGAAAAGCTAAAACGATCCAAGGACTTCGCCATCGAAAAGAAAAACGAGGAAATAGACGAAATCCAAAAAATCGCCGAACAGATGCTGGAGCACAACAACCAGGAAAAAATATCGCTCGAAAACGACAACAGGAATTTCGGACAACGCCTACAAAATGCGGATTGGCAAATCCAAAACCTTCAGGCCCAAGTACAGTCACTTCGTCAGCGACAGGATCACATCGGCATATTCACGCTACCCGAGCAAGAATCCGAGAAATTTGCAGGTGAATTTGAGATTGCGCTGATGAGCGCCCTCCACTTTGCCACGGAAAACTATTCCGGCAAGGCAAATTCATGCAAGTTAAGGTCACAGGATATATGGCAGGCGTTCATTTCGGCAAATTCCGATGCAGAAAAGCGCTACAAGGCCTATAAACAGGACGTTTCGCAACTGCTCAACGCCAGCCGCAAAAACAACTTTCTCCGAAGCACCGACATTCTTAATAAATTCGGAATCAAGTGCGACCACCACACAAACAACCATATCAAAATACGATTTAACGACGACGATCCCCGTTATTCAAGTACACATGCATCGACGCCTAGCGACAACAGCTGCGGAGCAAAAAATTTTGCGGAAGACCTCAAAAATGCGTTCTTTTACTATTAAAAGAGGTAGTTTTCAGGTGTAACCACTTTCTACTATCCACCCCCTACCTATCCCAAAATAAAAGGTTTAAATTTAAAACAAAAGCAAAAGGATGGTTGTATGGGAATCAAGAAAATCCACTCCGCTCTCGCCTCGGCACTGACCCTAACCGCTTTCACAGCGACAGACCTATTTGCCGCCACCGCATACCAAAACCAAGTGGGATATCTCACTAAGGGACAAAAGCAAATGGCTGTTGTCGGAGCAGAAAGCAAGGACATTTCCTTCAAGGATGCCGACGGTAAAGAAGTCCTCAAGGTAACGGCGCCCAAGGCAGAAACATGGGTTCCCGCAGGCGATACCGCCGCATCGCTCGTCGATTTCTCTGAAATCCAGACGGCAGGTACCTACCAGGCATACCTCGGTGACGAAAAGATCGGTCACCCCATCATCATCGCCGACAACGCCCTCGAAGAAGCCGCAAAGGCTTCACTCAAGTTCTTCTACTTCCAGCGTGCCTCCATCGAGCTGACCGAAGAATACGCAGGCATCTACGCCCGTGCCGCAGGTCACCCTGATACGGCCGTAAAATACCATTCCTCCACGGGAATTGAAAATTCCGATTCCACCTTCAACGGCGCCAAGGGTTGGTACGACGCCGGTGACTACGGAAAATACATCGTCAATTCCGGCATTTCGACCTACACCCTGCTCCAGCTTTACCAGCAGAACAAGGAATACTTCGATAAGCTCGACTTGAACATTCCCGAAAGCAAGAATACCGTTCCCGACATTCTCGACGAAATTCGCTGGAATCTGGAATGGATGCTCACCATGCAGGATCCTACCGACGGAGGCGTATTCCACAAGCTGACCACCCTGAAGTTCAGCGGAACGGTCATGCCCGAAAAGGATGTCGCCGCACGATACGCCATCGGCAAATCCGTAACGGCCGCCTGGAACTTGGCCGCAGTCGCAGCACTCGCTGCAGAAATCTATTCTCCCTATGACGAGGAATTCGCCGTAAAGTGCGCTACAGCCGCCTCCAAGGCCAGGTGGTGGGCTATGCATAACGAAGCTGCCTACTTCGAGCAGCCTGCCGGTGTCAATACGGGAACCTACATTGACGGCTATCCGATCGACGAAGAAATCTGGGCGAATGCAGAACTCTACAGAATTTCCAAGAATCCCGTTTTTGCAGAAGTCTTCACAAGGTATCCCTTCAAGAAGTTCCGCTGGAAGCTGCAAAGCTGGCAGACCACCTACGCCCTGGCCGCCTTCACCATCGCAACGAATCCCGAAATTTTCGACAAGGACATCCTTGATTCCGCCCGCGCCTGCATCTTTACACTCGCCGACGACGTGCTTGCATCCCTCGAAAACAACGGCTACGGCGTTCCCCTTATCGAAGATGACTTCAACTGGGGTTCCAACAGCTTCGCCGCCAACAAGGGCATGGTTCTGATTCACGCTTACATCCTGACCAAGGAAGAAAAGTACCTGAACGCCGCCACCGCCATTATCGACTACATCCTGGGACGCAACCCGCTTGACCTCTCCTACCTCACCGGCTACGGAGTCAACTCGGCCAAGGATCCGCACCATCGCCCGAGCCAAGCCGACGGTATCGAAGCCCCCGTTCCCGGAATGCTCGTAGGCGGTCCCAACTTTACTGCTAACGACTGCGCAAAGAAATACGTACAGAAAGACGCCGTCGCCAAGTCTTATTACGACAACAGCTGCAGCTATGCCACCAACGAAGTGGCCATCAACTGGAACGCACCTTTCGCCTACGTCATCGGTAGCCTGCAGGCAATTTCCTCTACAGGCAAGGCCTACGACATCACGACCGTTCCGGCCAAGTTCCTGGAAGTCGAAGGTATCAAGGAAACCAGAAACATCCAGAAGCAGGTTTCCGTCGGCAGCAAGCTTGTCATCCGCAACGGAGCCGTACAGGTCAAGAAGACCAACCGCGAAGGAAAGGTTCAGTACTTCAACATCGGCGGCAAGCGCATCCGTTAAGCGTCAACGAATCTCCAAAGACACTCCCTCCTAAACACTCCATACAGCCCCTCGACAGGGGCTGTATTTATTTTCAATCCAGATTTGCGAAAAATCTACAATAAAGCAAGAACGGCGTCCTGCAACGCAGATTCATCGCTAGAATTGTCTATAAACTTAATCGGCGTTTTAGGAAATAATCCACGCCAGAATTCTTCGGAATCTCGCGGGCGCTGCAGCTCAATGCGACGTCTAGCGTCATCTTCGCTAAACCCGCGATTTTCAACCAAGCGTTTCAGGCGGACTTCTTCTGATGCGGTCACGACCCAGATTGCCTCGAGCTTTTCAACCAGTTCTGGGATATTTTCAAACAAGGCCGCTTCCACAAAGGCAGGATTCGCCTGAAGCAGGTACTCCGTTAGCACAGGGTACACAAGCGACTCTAGCCGCACCCTCGCAGAAGGATCCTTAAAAATCAAGTCAGCCATTCGGCTACGACAGATTCCCTTTTCGGTGAGCATGTCTTCGCCAAATTCCTTGGCAATCGCAGTACGCAATTCGGCATTGTCACGATACAGATGATGCACGGCAACATCCGCATCTATGACGCGAATCTTGCGGTCTCGCAGAAGTCGACCTACAAGAGACTTTCCCGCACCGATTGAACCCGTAATACCGATCATCTATTTTCCTAAAGCAATCAGACAAATACCCAGAATTACGCCGAGCAGGGCTACAAACTTCATCTTGCTCTTGCGTTCCTTGAAAAGTAGTAAACCCGCGAAGAACGAGATCAGCACACTGGAGCGGCGGAACACCGTAATAATCGAAATCAGGGCATCCGGGTCGCTCACCGCCACGAAATAGCATCGATCCGCCACAATCAGGAGGATAGCGACCAGAAGCATGGTCCAACGGAACTGAAACGGCGTCGTCTTGTGTCGCGTCGGGAACCAGGTAAAGGCACAAATCACGAACTGCCAGAGGGCCATATAAATGCTGAACCAGACCTGCACCGTAAGCGGGTCAAAGTTCATGCGTTGCAGGATAAACTTGTCGTACACGCCGCTGCATGCCGCAAGAATAGTCCCGAGCACCATGCAAATCACCCAGCCGTTACTAAAGAAATGCCCCATTTCTTTACGTCCGGCCAAGCTCAAGCCCACGTACGAACAAATACAGATCGCGACACCTGCCCACTGGAGCGCAAACGGGCGTTCCCCCATAAAGGTCACCGCGATAAAAATCGTAAATACAGGAGCCAGCGCTCGGATCGTGGTTGCGATACTCAACGGCAGGTGCGCAAGGGCATTATAGGTCAAGATCCAGCTGCCACCCACAATGGCAGCCTTGCCGAACAGGTAGACATGGCTCTGCAATGGCAGACTTTCGCAATGCCCCGTCAGCAAAAGCGGGCTCATAAAAAGGGCATAAAACGCACTGCAAAAGAACAGAGTCACGCGGACCGCATTGTCCTGCACCGATTTTTTCTTGGCGAGGTCGTAGCACCCCAAAAAGAAAGCCGACAGAAGGGCTAGAATAAACCATGACATAACAACTCAAATTTAGAAAACCCTCTTGCCAAAGCGATATTTTAAACATATTTTTATCTTAACTTCAACAAAAGGATCCAATATGGGTATTAAAGGTAAAGCAACGTCCCTTCTCGAAGAGTTCAAGGCCTTCGCGTTCAAGGGAAACATCGTCGATATGGCTATCGGTGTGATCATCGGTGGTGCATTCGGCAAAATCGTCACCTCCTTCGTCAACGACATCGTGATGCCGGGCGTTACGGCTATCATCGCCATGGCTGGCGGTAAAGATGCAGGCGAAGGCCTCAAGTCCCTCTCCTACACCACGGCTGCCGGCGTCGAAATTCCTTACGGCAACTTCATCGGCGGAATCATCGACTTCCTCATCGTCGCCATCGTGGTCTTCCTCGTGATGAAGAAGTTCCTCGGCTTCATGCAGAACATGCGTAAGCAGGAAGCTGAAGCTCCGGCCGCTCCTCCGGCACCTCCTGAACCGAGCGCCGAAGAAAAGCTCCTCACCGAAATCCGCGACCTGCTGAAGAAGTAACAAGCAGAGTCATCCTGAAAATGCTCCGCGTCCTAACGCGGAGTGTTTTTTATTTATGGCCTAGTTCAATTTCCGCATCGGCCTTGAAAGGCATTTCTTCCAACTGCGGAGTCGCAATAATCACCTGGCATGCCTTTTCGCGAATCAGCGTTGCCACCGCATCGCGACGGTTCACGTCAAGTTCAGCAAAAATATCGTCGAGCAAGAGAATCGGTTTACTGAGGAACCGGCTAGCAACATCAACGGCAGCAAAACGCATGGCGATTGCCGCACAACGGCACTGTCCCTGCGACCCCGAGGAACGCATTTCGGACCCGCCAATGCAAATAGCCAAATCATCACGGTGCGGGCCAGCAAGAGTACCGCCAAAAGAACGCTCCGCAATTTCCAAGCTGCGGAGCTTTCGGCTAAAGGCCGTCCGCAGAGATTCCTCGTCAACGGAGCCATCCTCGGACATTCCCGAATCATCGTCCGAGATATTGTACGGCACCGAAGGCTCTGCGGCAACCTTGTCCAGTTCCGCGTCATCCAGGAATTCCGCCCCGTCAAGCGCATCGAGTTCCTTCAGAATCGAGCTCTTATAGGCACAGGTAATTTCGTCAACACCCCCCGAAAGCTTACGGTAGTACCCCGTGATAATCGGAGAAATTTCTTTCGACAGCGAAAGTCGGGCAGCCCATAATTTAGCCCCCAGGTCAATCAGCTGTTCCGTCAAGATTCCAAAGAGTTCCTCGCCGCCCAAGGGCGCCATTCCACCCCCGCGTTTGAAATCCCTAAGCCACTTGTTACGCTGTTGCAGCACGCGGCCGTAGCGCCGCAGCAAAGAGGCATTCGCCTTCGAACGGAAACAGAGTATCTCGTTCAGCCACCGGCGCCGCACATCGGGCGCCCCTCGCAGGAGTTCGATATCCGAGGGTTGCATCACGACTGCAGGCAGGCTCCCGAAGAGCGCCGCCGCCGATTTCAAATTCTCGCCATTTTCACGGACATCGCAACTGCGCCGGCCCACGCGGATCGCGCGCGCCGTCGTCCGCCCCGAATCTTCAAAGGTCGCCCGCAACAGAAACTCATCGCCCTTCCAGGCGATCAGTTCCTTCAAGTCTCTCGCCCTGAAGGAAAATCCTTGAGCCAGCAGATGGATCGATTCCAGTATAGAAGTCTTCCCGCAACCGTTCGGTCCATGAACGACCGTAATTCCGGGCCCGAACTCCCGTTCAAACCCGGATAGGCTGCGCACGCCTTCTATATAGATTTTGGAAATCACGGAATATAGCCCCGGAGACCAAAGCTAAGCGGCGTCCACAGCCCCGCTTCCGATTCATAAATCAGGGCGTAGTTCACATCAAACGGATACTTCTTCTTTCCGATACGAATCCGGAACTTGTAGCCGGCACCCACCGTCCAGTCCAAATCATCCATGCCCAAACGGAGCGTGCCGTCAGGAATCACTTCGCATTCAAAACCGACGCGGCCCGTCCACACATGGAGTTCCGAGTCAAACGCAATCAAGGTATCCGCCACCTGGTAGTCAATCGCTTCCATCCAGGCGTAAACGGGCTTCCCCATGACCTTGGAACGATAACCCAGGCCAATCTGCAACACCTTCGGGCGCACGCCATCGGTACTTGCAACGGAATTGTCGGTACTGGTATTCTTGCTCCATTTTGCCGACAGGTTCTTGCTAAAGCTCAAGTTACGGATAACGACCGACGTAGACCACTGTTCGTTCCACTGCCTCAACCAGCTCAAATTGAGCGTCACAGGACTGCGGTAATCATCGACCAGTTCCACGCCGTCGTAATATTCCGCGATATCCATATTATCGTAGCTCATCGAAAGCGACAGGCCGAACGCATCGCGGCGCGTGACACGATAGGCAAAGCCGAGATACATCATGGTAAAGTAGGGAGTCGCGGTTCCCATCGTTTCGTCATCTTCGTTAATCACGTCAAAGGCGAGGTCGCCGCGGTAAAGCATCGCAAAGCCGACACCCATGCGCTTTCCCACAGGCGATTCCAGGCCCAGCGAACCGCCCATACGATCCAGGTCGCGTTTTTCGGCACTCAGCGAATATCCAAAATCCTGACGGAAGCCAAGGATCGCCGGATTCCAGTAGGCCGCAGGCATCGACGCCGTATCCGCAGAACCCGTATTGCCACGGCCCAGTTCGCGAGTACCCGCACCCATACGTTCTACAAAGCCGTCAAAGCTACCCAGCGTCGCGCGCTTGTCCGCAAACGCAGCACCCGCGAGTATAAGAAAAAGCACAACAGACAAAACCTTATTCATCACTTGTGCCCTCCCAAGGTCATCACCTTGCCCCAGCCGATATGGCCGTGATTGTCCTTGACTCGCACATAGTACACGCCCATGGTGCAGGGCCTACCCGCCTTGTCCTTACCATCCCAGAAATCTTCCTTGGGGTTCGTGCTTCGTGATTTATCGGCACTACGGGGAGCATCCTTTACAATCGTGCGGATCTTTCTCATGTCGTAGCTGAACACGTCAATCGTAATCTTGGCATCCTTGCTCACCTTGTACGAAACAAGGGACTGGTCACCATCACCCGAGGTAATCACCGAAGGAACCATACGGATTGTTCCAAGATCGCCCCCCAGCTTGGCACGGTTCAGAATAGTGGTCCAGGTTTTCCCCGAATCCACCGAAACCGAGATTCCGTTCCCGTAGGTCGCAAGGGCCAGGCCTTCCGTTTTATTGTCAAGCGGGAAGGAGCAAATCGAGGTAATAATCGCATCGCGGTCCGTCGCCCCCGTCTCAAAGCCGTACAGCCAGTTATTCTTGCCGTCATCGTCGGTTTCCCAGGCGCGAACACCCGTAGAATCCAGCTTGAAAAAACCACTCACCGATCCACCTGATGTCACGGCGACATAGGCGGTCTTACCGATAAAGGCGACTCCACTGACGGTATAGTCGCCGTCGTCATATACATCCTTCTTTTGCTGCTTTCCTGCCGTATCCAGGAAATCAACCTTGGCGAAATCCTTTGCGTTTTCGCGAAGCACCCACAGAGCACCCTTCATGGATTCCTTCTGCATATAGGAGGTTTCCGCAATAATCGTCAGCGGAGATCCGCCCATCCAGAGGCCCGTCACGCGGGCAGACGTATCAAGAGCCGTCGACACCTGCGAAAGCTTACCCTCCGCAGAGCGTTTCCACAAGCCCTTCGAGGTCGCCATCCAGAGTTCACCCGTTTCGGGATGCAACTTCACATCGAGCACGCGGGGATTGTTCTTGGCGTCCCACTTGTAGTTGACCTTGGCCGTATCCAGGGAACCCGTCTTCAGGTTCAGCTGGAACATACTCTGCTTTGCAGAGCCCTTGCCCGATACATCATAAAGGCCCAGACCCGCCACGCCACGCGCAAGCCACAACCGGCTATTCGTCGAATCAAAGGCAAAACCGCTTACGGCGTAATGCATTGCCGTGTCAAGATCCTCAAGCGCCTCGGGAATTGCAAGCGGAGTCTCGAGAACTTCTTCGGTTCCACGAATAGAGAAGAAACCCGCAGGCAGCAAATGATTGCCGTCGTCATCGAGGCCATACATCGGCAGCACATAGCCGACTTTACCTGCATACCCCGACGAAATGCGGCGATGTTCCGCCAGCACCCCACTATAGATGCCGTCCTGCATCGCCGTCATGGAATCGGATACCTGTCCCTGTTTCGCTCCGTTCACCTGGATACCGGATGTTCCCGCGTTCAGGTTCAAAAGCGTAACGCCGCTATAGGTTCCACTACGGGAAAACACCCAAAGTTCACCGTTCTTTCCAGAACCGGTCACATTCATGGCGTAGTTGCTGAACAACGTTTCCGCAGCCCACGTCGGCAAAGCGACCAAGCCAACAAGCAACGCCGTCCGCAGACATTTTTCAAACAAATTATTTTTCATAACTTACCGCATGTCGATTTCATCGACACCCTTGATCGGCTTATACTTGAAATCTTCAGCCGAGACTTTCTTCATCACCTTGAGATTCACGATGTTGTACCAGGAACCATTTCCCGACGGATCCACGGTAAACAGGCGCTTCGGAGAAAAATCCTTTTTCGAGAGCCAGACTTCCATCTGGGTAAACTGTCCCGCATACTTGGACGGATCCAGCTTGAGCACCCACAGCTTTTCGCCGCCAAATTCGCCTTCGGAGATAGACTTCGCCTTGCAATTCAAGTACTTGAACAGGAGTTCCGACGGATGCAGCGAACTGGACAGGTCTTCCACCGCCTTGATCAGCACCTGGTTCTGTTCGACATTGTGCTGCCAAAGACTTTCGCCGTCGCTATAGAACTTGATCCCCGCCATGTCCAGCACAAAGCGGTCCCCTTCGGCCACCAGGAGCTTTCCGTCCTGGGACGCGATCTCCGGAGAATCCACGTAGAATACCTGCACGCGGAAAGTAAGGTTCCAAGCCTTGCCCGACTTGAACCAGGCCTTGGATTTTTCCATCGCCTCGTCAGCCGTCATCGACATCACCGGCACTACAGCGAAAAGCAGAACAAAAGCAAATAAACGAAGCAAATATCGCATCGGGGAACTCCATCCTTAAGGAATATGTGCAAATTTACAAAATTACGCCTATTTGCGATTGGCTTTTATCCAGCGAAATTTCTATCTTTGCTCAAGAAAAATTTAATTCTATTGGAAAAAACGTATGCGCAAACTGATTTTGCCCCTGGCCATGGCCACTGCCACCATCGCTTCCGCCGCCGATATCGAGATCCACGGCGACGTGAACATGGACTACGCCAGCTACTTTGACAGCGATTTTGACCCGACCAACGCCGGCAACCAGGACATTGACCTCGCCCTGAAGGCCCACCTCGACGAAAACATCGCCGTCATCGTCAACGGAACGACCCACAGTACCTTCGTCAACGAAAACGGCGAACTCAAGGAATCCGAAGTCCGTCACGGACTTGCCCGTTCCACCGCCATGGGTTCGGAAGGCCGCAACAACGCCTTTGAATTTGACGGTGTCCAGTTCCGCTGGGATGTCAGCCACGAAGTCACCCTTATCTTCGGTGACATGACCTACAGCGCAGGCGCTTTCAACTACTACTTCTGGCGCGACGTTTCCCGCTATGCCGTCATCGTCCGCGAACAGAACCTCCGCGGTATCGGCCTCGATGTCGGTAACGACAAGTACGGACGCGGCTCCTTGTACCTGGGCGCATCCGACGCAACCGACCACACCGTAGCCCTCTTCGCCACCTACGGGTTTCCGCTCATCAACCACACCGACGAGCACTTGATCATCACCCCGAGCCTCGACTGGGTGTTCGGTTCCGAAATCAACCGTTCCCACACCTACGTGCTCGGTACCGAAATCGACTACTCCAAGAGCTACGACAAGTTCAACTACGGCATCTACGCCGTATGGGGACTCCACCCCTACAAGGGACAGGGCGTCCACTCCTTCTTGCTCGAACCGAGCATGAACTACGCCATCTTCAACCTGGCCCTGACCTACTTCTACACCATTACCGACAAGAGCTACGCGGCCGAACCCCAGCTGATGACAGACGACCAGATGCTGTTCGCCGTGGAACCCAGCTTCAACATCCACAAGAAGTACACCCTGGGCGTGAGCTACGAATACCACGATCCGGACAAGGAAGTGCATGACGACGACTTCCACTTCCTGGGCATGAACCACTACATCTACCCGACCATGAACACCGAAATCGTTGTCTGGTACGGCTACAACTTCACCGATACCGACAACACCCCGTTCGGCAAGGCAAGGTTCTCCCTCGGTTTGAGCGGCAAGGCTAGTTTTTAAGCCCTGATCAAAAAAAGACCTTAAGCGCCGGGTTATGCCCGGTGTTTTTTTGTAGGGGGAAGCCTCCCCCTCGCGAAAGCCTTGTCAAGTTCAACGAAGGCCTCCTCGCGATATTTGCACTCACTCGCTAGCCGGTTACACCGGGGCTCGTTCGTTACAAATTTCGCAGTCGGCCTTAACTTTAGTTCTAGTCTTTCGCTACCCCTTCCAACGGGCTTCAATCGCCAGCCCCACCTTGGTGGTCATGCGCACTAAGCAATAAATTGCTAAGTGCTGTCCGACGTAACACCAGGCTATTAAATCGTAGCGTTCTGATTTTTAATCTATTCAGGCAAAACTAGCCTCTATTTTTTCCCCACATACTCAACTATGAATGCATAAAAGAAAGGCGAGATTTCTCTCGCCTTTCCAACTAAACTTTTGAAATTTTTCTTACTGGCCCAAGTACTTGCGGCCGATACCGTATTCATCCTTGTATTCGATGTAGTCCGGTACGAAGTCCTTGGCATAAGAGAAGGAAACATTCACGGAGCACTGGAACTCGTTCATGAGCTTGCCCTTGCCCTTGAAGCTCTGCTTTTTCTTTTCGATCTTTTCCTGGCCCTTCTTGCCCACGAGCACTTCAGCTTCGCACCAGCCGCTGTTACCCTTGGCGAAGACTTCCTTGCCGTCGGTAGAGACGAGCTTGATCTTGCTCGGGTCGAGTTCGGTGTTGTTACCCGTAGAAGCCCAGAACTGGAGTTCGCCAGAGAGAGAACCCGGAGCGATCTTCAGGGTCGGGAAGGCCATCACGTAGCCCCACTTGTCGACGCGGCGGCTCACCGGTTCACCGATCTGTTCACCGAAGATCAGGAAGTAACCGCGAGTGCCCTTGCGGCTCTTGTTGAGGGCTGCCTTAACTTCGGCATTTTCCGGAGCCATTTCAGCGATCTTCATGATCTGGTATTCGCTCACCACCGGGTCAGATTCGCCCACGGCTTCGGAGAGGTTCTTGGCAACGTAAGCGTTTTCAGCTTCGGTGCGGATTGCCTTCACGGCAGCTTCACCAGCACCCTTGGCCTTGGCGGTAGCAAGAGCGGTGTCAATCTTTGCGAAGGCGTTCACGATCGTACCGTAGTCCATGCCTTCCTGTGCGGCCTGCTGCTTACCGATGGTAGCAAGCTTGGTCACGTATTCTTCAATAACTTCGGCATTCTGGACATCGGCCATGTTCACGGAAGCCTTGTCGAAGTATCCGTTGATCAGGTCACTGTTCAGGTCCTTCTTGGCTTCCGTTTCAGCGGCGCGCACAAGGGCCAAAGTGAAGTTGTCATAAAATTCGTCGGACATGCTGCCTTTTTTCTTGGCTTCCAGGTAAGAATTGATGGCATTGCGGTAACGGCCTTCCTTAAGGTGTTCGTCACCACGCTTTTCATTGGTACCCTTACAACCGACCATCGTGAATGCGACAGCGGCTGCCAAAGAGGCGATTAGCATTTTTTTCATTTTTGTTTCCTTCAGTTGATGTTTTTCAACTAATATAGATAGATATATAGTCTTTTATCAAAAAAAAATGATTTTTTAATATACTTTCTAAAAATAATTAAATAAATTTATGCTAAACCTGTCTAGCAGGTAAATTTTTGTTTGGAGAACCATCTAGGCATGAATATTCTTGTCGTAAGCCCCGAAGCAGGAAACTGGTACAAGACCAGTCCGTTGGCCACCGCGGTCAACCGCATGACCGACGCTTTTGCGAGCGCCGGCACGAAAGTTATTACATGCTCGCCGTTTTTCAAGAACATGATGGTCGATGTCGAGAGCTACCACTGCATCTATACCGGCACCGAAAGGCTCCAGAACAAGCCCTACGAGATCTGGGTTTCCGACAAGGACCCGCTGCACACCTATATCTACAACGAAGAGTATTTCGGTAGGCCCTACATTTACGGATCTCCCCAGAGTGCCCCCTACACAGACAACCACATCCGGTTCGCCTTCCTGGCCTCGGCGGCCCTGGCCTATGCAGAAGACTCCCATTTCGAATGTCGAGCCATCCTTGGCCACGAATGGGGCGGAGCCCTCGCCGGCGCACTCGCACACACGACCTATCAAAATTTCAGCAAGATCCCGTTCTTCTTCACCGTCCATAACATCACCTACGATTTCCATATTCCTTCGAGCGAAATCGAAAAGATCGGGCTTCCCCGCAAAGATTTCAATATGGACGGTTACGAATTCTGGGGCAAGGTCAGCCTTCTTAAGGTCGGCATTCTCTATGCGACCAAGGTGCTGTTCCCGTCGCCCGGTTACCGCGACGCCATGCTCAACACGAACCTCCCCGGCGGAATCAGCGGATTCCTGAACCGAAATTCCGAAAAGCTCATCGGAGTCCAGTTCGGCGTGAGTTACCAGGTCTGGGACTTCAACAAGGAAAACCTTCCCATCAAGGAAGCGAAGTCCAGAGCCAGGGCGCACCTCCAACAGCAGTTGGGAGTCGATTTCGACGGCAGGATGGTCCTTTACGTCCATCTCGACGAAGAAGCGGGCAACACCTCCGAAACGCTCGCAACGATTCTATCGGATATCACGCGACTCGACGTATTCATTATCGTCGGTATTTCGTCGAACAATAGCGAATGGAACTACTACAAGGACTTCGCGCAGCAGTACCCCGAAGTCATGTGCGTCCAGGACCTCGAAAGCGACGACGACAACACGCTACAGCTCCGCGACACCCTCGCCGGATCCGACGCCCTGTTTGCGGCAAACCTCCGCGAACCGTCTTCCTCGATTATCCTTAAGGCAATGGCCGCAGGGACACTTCCCCTTACGGGCCGCACGGTCGGCGTTTCCACGATGCTCACCAGCTACGCCCTCGAAACCGCAGGCGAAGCGAACGCGTTCCTCGTGGACGACGCGAACGCCCCGCACCAAATGCTTCGTGGCGTGAAGGACGCGGTCAACGTCTACAAGACCGAAATACAGGACTGGGACAAGTGCGTGGTGAACGCCTACAGCGGATTCCACTACGAATGGTGCAGAACCATTTCCAAATACCTGCTCATATTCGGTGAACTTGGACTGTAATGTCCGTTCTTTCATTACAAAAAGACTATATTTGGCCCATCATCGGAGCTTTAGCTCAATTGGTTAGAGCAGCGGACTATCAACCCAGCCCCGAAAAATTTTCAGAAAGTACTCCATTGGAAGCCCGAAGGCAAAAGCCTCCGGGCCATTTTCATCAGTAAAATCAAGGCTTCCGGCGCGATTTGGACTGTCTGTCGCGGTTCTCCGTCGCTTGTAAAGGTTTTTCCCGAAAGACGGGAGAAACCGCCAAAAATCGGGTATGATGTGAGACATTTGTGAGCTTTTTGTGAGCCGACTTTTAGGCAAATTTTTGTAGATTTGTTTGTATGAAAAGCTACAGCATATCGCAGCGGTACAAGTACCGCGGCAACCTTACATGGTACGGGAGAATCGCGGAGGATGGCGAGTTCTCCTACATCAGTCTTAAAACCAAGCGCAAGAGCGACGCACAGGAATGGCTGAACATGATGAACGCGGCCAGGTTCATGCCCGAGGAAATCCGCCGCAAGCTCATGCCGAAGGACAGGGGCTTCGACGAGGCGCTCCCGAAGTTCCTGGATTCTGTCGCGGCGTCCAAGGGCGACGACTCCAAGACCCACCTCGCTTACAAGTACCGACTCAAGACATTCAGGGAATGGCTTGACGCAAACGGCATCAAGACGCTCATGCGCTTCGATGCCGAACAGGCGACGAACTGGGCGGTGTGGCTGTCCGAAAGGTACGCTCCCAAGTCCCAGCACGAAATGGTTCGCTGCACAAGCCAGTTCTGCCAGTGGGCGGCTAAGATTTACGACCTGGGCGACTACAACCCGTTCCGCGACGTGGCGTTCCCCAAGGTTCCGAAACGCGCCAAGGCGTTCTGGACTCCCGACCAGATTGAAAAAATTCTCGACAACGCGCCCGACCCGGAATTTAGACTGTTCTGGTCGGTCATGGCCTTCGCTGGCCTGCGTCATGCGGAGGCTTGCCGCTTCGGGCCGTCGTGCATCCAGGAGGACGGAAAGATGCGCGTCGTCGGCAAGGGCGACAAGGAAGCATTCCTTCCGATTAGCGACCGCCTCAAGGCGGAAATCAAGCGCTACGGCAAGCTGAAAGACGGCATGTTCGCGACTGCCCGTTTCGACCATGCGGACAGGTGCAACGAAACGCTGCGAATTGCAGTGGAAGCTGCGGGATATAAGAGCGACGACGCAACGAACCACAAGTGGCGCCACTCGTTCGCATCCAACCTAATCCGTTCAGGCGTTGGCCCGAAAATCGTTCAGCAGTTGATGCGCCATGAAGACGTGCGCCAGACTCTGGACACTTACAGTCACCTGCTGCAAGACGACCTGGAAAAGGCTCTCAACAAGAAATAAAAAAGGCTCGCGAAAGCGAGCTTATTTTGCTATAAATGCGTCGGTCCGTTCTCGACGCAATAACCTTCTTTATATTCCCCTGTATTTAAGCAGACACCCCTTATGTTCGATGCAACAACATAAAAAACTTGTTCATTAAATTTGACATACCTATAATTCACTGATGGAACCTTGAATTTATGGGAGGAATAACAGGTGCACTTGGAAGCCTCTTGCACATTTACATAAGAAATAAACAGAGTATCATCTACAAAATCTAAAGCTACATCAGCGGAAACGTCACAATAATCTAAAGCGTAAAGAGTCAAGTCAAAGCAACCTAAGCAATCGCCTAAATAAACAGCTGAATGTTCATTATGACCAACAATTAGCGGCGAAATCTTCTTCTCAATATCCGACGAACTGGATGAGGAAGCGTCCGCACACTTTCCACGAACCACCGAAGTATATAGCGTAGGATTCTTTTCTTCCGACGAACTGGATGCGGAATCACTGCATCCGACAAGAAGTTCTAAAGATATTGCAAAGAGGATGGGAAAAAGAATGTTTGTTTTCATTTCTTTATAAATTACAAAAAATCACCGTTTGACATTCTTTTCAACGGTGTCGAAGCACTGTTTCAGCATCAGCTCCGCAGCCTTATGCACATCGCCGTTTATCTTTTTCAAGAACGAAACAGTCTTGGTTTTAAAGTTATCTTCAAATTTTCCATCAAGAACATCGGGCCATTTACCGATTTTCAAATCAATCGCGAAAGTCTTTCCGAGCGTGACAGCTTCCTTCTTTAGGTTGCCTCCCAGTTCGCGATAATGCGCTCTTGTCTTTCGAGCCAAAGCAGCCATCGCGAAACCCAAATCCAAGTCGTTCGGATTCACCAGGTAGTTTCTCAATGCGTGTTCAATCTCGACCATGACCCAAAAATAGAAAAGGCCCCGGCATGAGCCAGGGCCTTCGTGCGTCAAGGAGGTATCTTCCTAAAATTCGTCCATCGTGAAGTGCGTCTTTCTCGCACATACGGCGATGCCGCCGCTGGAAATGACATTGTTGAGCCATTCCTTCAACCTGGACTTGCTAAACCACATCGGAGTGCCGCGTCCACCCGGCTGGTAAACTTCCAGCGGATAGACCAACTTGCCGTGACGGCTTTTTGCCAACAGCTTGTCGAAAGTGGATGTCGCCATCCCGATAAAATTCCCAGCCTCGGTACGGTCGAGAAATTCTTCATCAGCGATTATCTTCATCGGTACTCCTTTCACCATTCCTGGTGACGATATAATGCAGCGCGGCCACAAGTGGCAGCATAAAGTTTGACATGAGTCCAGACATGAACTTTTCATCATTAAACCCGAACTTCCGTGCTATCCCGCAGTAGCCCTTGGTAAGGCTCTCCGCAACGGCGAACTGCTTCGCCTCAAGCGGAATGTCCTTCATGGACTCGTCGTCCAGCACGGTTTCCTTATAAATGCGACAGAGCGAGCGTAGGCTAAGCCCTGCATCTTCCATCACGATTATCTGTTCAAGTTCCTTTTCCAGTCTGTCCATCTTCGATTCAATCCATCTAGGCCACCGCCTGCACCATGCAGCGGTCGGCTAAATCTTCACCTTGTTCCAGGAGACGTTCTCGCCTCCCTCGTAAACGAAATACTCCTTCGAGTTCACGCGTTCGTCGTCAATCTTTTCATAGACGCTGAACTTTATCCGTTCCTCAAGCGCAACGCCCGTACATTCCTTTACGACAGCTGCCATCCAGCGCAGAACGTGCGCATGGTCGTCGCAGGTAATCTTGAGTTCCGAAACGGTCACGCCCGGTACATTTGCGAAGGTTTCTTCGAACCTTCCTCTTGCTTCGTATGTCATTTGTTTTTTCCTTTATGTTTATTGGTTGTTGATTTTCTTAACTGTTGTTAGTCAAAGAAAGAACGCTGGCGATTCGCGCACCAGCAGCGCCGCAGCTTGGGTTAGAAAAAGCTGCGAGTTTTCTTAGTAAACAAACCGCACATGGCGCACTTTCCCGTGCACTATGTCCGTAACGAGCTGCTTCGCGGCGGCTTCGTCAAGTCCGTAGTTCATCAGGTCTTCGAGTGCTTCCCGATTCGCCATGCGTCGGTATTGGCGTTCGTCGTCCGGGAAAAGCATCGCCTCGCGTGTCGCCTTGGCATCAGCCTCCCCGAAATCGACATTGGTCAATTTCTGTGCTTCCGCAGCTTCGCGCTTGGCCGCTTCCGCCTCGCGTTTTGCCGTTTCCGCTTCTTCTTGCGCCTTGCGCAGTTTTTCTTCCGTTTCGCGCTTCTCGGCTTCCGCCTTTTCACGCGCCGCCTTTTCAAAGTCCGCCTGACTCGCCCTCAAGCGTTCCAGTTCAGCTTTTTCCGCCTCCTGTTTCTCTGCGCTGGCGAGGATGCCGTTGACCTGGCGCCTAGCGTCGTTGATGGCGTCCATCGCTTCCTGGTAGCTTTCGTCCCAGTACTTGGCGTCGTGAACATGTGCTTCGATAGCCTCAAGCACCTGCCTGCACCCTTCGGAATTGCAGCCGATGGCCGTCGCGGGAATGTTGGAAATCTCCACGATTTCCTGCTGTCTAGCCTCGATTTCCCTGATGGGCGCCATGACCTCCTTCTGGAGCATTTCGAGCGTTTCCTTCACAAGCCGCCGCGTTTCATCGACGCGCTTGGGCTTCGCCTTGAGTTCCTTGGCGACCTGTGCGCCCCTGTCCTCGATGGCGGTCTTGAGCTTCGCGAGCTTGGCGTTCATCGCCTTGCGAGCCTTGAACCCTTCCTCGGTGTGAACGTCGGCAATCAGCCCACGCGCAATCTTCTTGACCTGGTTGAGCATCGGGACAAAGTTCTTCTTGTCCAGGAAAAGCGCCTCCGGGTCCATGCAGTCCGTCTTGACCGCGAACTGTTTTCCCTCGTCGATAAGTACGAGCGCGTTGGGATTCTTTTCTTCCATCACTTCTTCGGTTTCCATCGTCGCCTCCATTAGAACTCCACCTCCTGCATCATTCCGGCTTCCACGCGCTTCGCCTCGCGGTAGAATCCGTCAATCTGGTCAAGGCCCAGTTCTTCAAGACTGCGGCAGTTGTACGCCTTGAGCGTGTCCTTAATCGCGGCGGGAATCATCTTGTTGCACACCTCGATGAATTTCGCCTTGCGGTCGCCCGTGTGTTCCTGCGGCTGCTGTTCCGGCTTCGGGGCTTCCGCCCTTTCCACCGCTTCCTCAATCTTGATTTCCTTTTCAGGGTCAAGTCCCTGTTCCGGCGAAAGCTCCGCGCTCTCATAGGGCATCCCGCCGAACTCCACGGGGAAAGCGAGGCGGAACGCACGCGCAATCGCGACCTTCTCAAGCATGACCCTGGGCTTGCTCTGCCACATGGAATTGCCCTGGTCGTACTCGCTGAAAAACACCTCGCACTTTACAGGAACCTTCCTGTCCTTGCGGAACACGCGACAGATGCAGCTTACGTCCCCGTCCTTGGGAACAAGCGCATCCACGCTGTAGTTGCCGTTCTTGCCACTCTTGGTGGACTTTCCCCTGACGAACTCGCCGCGCCATTCCGTCTCGTAGCCGTCGTAGTTGGGGTTCATTTCGGCACGCTTGAGGTACACTTCGTACCCCGTGACGATGCTCATCGTCTTTCCGCCGTCGCGATTGTTGTACGTGACGGCATAAACTTCTTTCTTCCAGGGGTTCAGCCCGAACGCCATGGAAACCGCGAGGAACTGCTTGACCTGGTGGTCGTTGAGACCCGGCGTCGTCGCGGTGAGGTAGTCAAGCAGCAGGGCGTCGTTGACCTGCTGCGGATTGGATTGTGTAGCTATTGCGTTATTCATAGTTGTTGGTTTCCCTTTGTTGTTAGTAGTTGTTCATTTGTTGTCCCTTCGACAGGGTTTTTAGCCTTGCCGCCACGTAGTTCGTGACCGCCCCTTTCCAGTTCATAATCGTCATGCCCTCACGGGTTTTCCCTCCCCTGGAAAGCGTAATCTCCAGCCATTCGCGTCCCAGCGCGTCGTCGAGGTGCTTTTCCGCGCAGAAGTCGTAAAGCTCCTCGGTCGTCGGCAATCGCGGCGGCTGTACTTTCCTAATCTCATGTCCGTGTTTTTCGTGTCCAGCCAGGGCGTTCGCCCTGTTGACCTCGCTCCGCTGCTGGATTCTCTCGCTGGAACATTTCACCATGAACGCCCCGAAACTGTCGCCAGTCCCGTCAACATCCTCAAGTGCATCCATCGAATCCCTCACGTCGGCGATAATCTGTTCATCCGTCATTTTTCGGAAGTGCTTGATAAAGTCACTGAACGAAACCTTAGCCCAATATGGATTCGCCATGTTCAAAAGCCCTAAGTATCAAGGTTGAGGCAATGAGTCCCTGGCTCGCCGGGAAACCCTTTCGCTTGTTCTCGCTGGCCAGCTGCTCCAGGGCCTGCTTCGCCCGTGCCGTTATGCCGACCTGCCAAATTTTTTGCGTACCGTTTATTTTCTTTTGCATACTTTTCAATTTCTTTTGCCTTACATTCAAAATCTATTCAATTCTAAGCAAAAAAATCAAGGGATTTTTTAAAAAATTTTTAAAAATTATTGAATACTGTGCAATTTTTGATTAAATTTATGGCATGAACGTTGAAAAATACCTTGACAGAACAAACAAGACGGCCAGCACCCTGGCCGACGAACTGGGACTCAACGCCTCAAGCGTCACCGCTTGGAAGAAAGGCAAGGCGACTCCCAGCTACGACATTTGCCAGAAGCTACTGGAAATCGGCATGGGAATCGACGAGCTTTTCACTCCTGAACTTTGGGAGGCGATAAAGACTCGTCACGCTGCGGAGTTTCGGGGCGAGGTTGTGCTGACTCCCGAGGAATGCGCTCTAATCGTACGCAACGGGCTTCGCAGTCTGCGTCTAAAAGATGAAAGTTCTGAAGACCAACAAGGGTAATTTCCCCGTGTTCCTTTAGCTTAGGCATAAGCAGTCCTTTGGCCCTGTTCGGGCCTTTTTTTGTGGGAACTTTTGCAAGTCGCAACGATTTGCAAACGCTTGAACCCAGGCATAACAAACGGGTTCAAGTCGCGACAAAAACTTGCAAGCCTATTATATCAGTAGTAGTAATAGGAGAATAATCAACAGTAGGAGTATGAGTAGGACTCACTCCGTTATTGTGGAGATATTGATATATAAAAACCTCATACTCAACTCACGCGACTGCGCGACGAAAAAAAGAAAATGAGCTTGAGGGCGATATAGATATCGAAGGGGATTTTTTCCGTCCCGACTTGAGCAGCGGAAAAAATAAAAATTTATTCTGTCAATTCGTGACACTTTTGAAAAAAGTGAAATTTCGCAACTTTAGCCCCCCCCCCCCGCAGGCGTGCAGCTTCGCGTACGCCCATTTGGCGCCTTTGGCGGACAGTTTAGCGGCTTAATGCTGCGGAACGCTTGCAGCGTTTTGCACAGCGAACAAAAGCGAAACGGCGGGAACGGCTGCGATTGCTTGCGAATTGCAGAAGCTGTCAAGTGAGGCGCCTCCATTTTTGTATCTTTTACGGCGAAAAGAGAGAACAGATGCAGAATTTCGAACGAATCTTCGACATGCACCAGCCGCCCTTCAAGGCGGATTCGCTGGACGCGATGGAGTACTCCATCCTCGGCTTCTTCAAAGCCGAGGATTCCTCCCGTCCCCAGCTTGAACGCATTTCAGACCATGAAATAAAGGTTTCCATCGACGAACGCAAGGCGCAAAAGGCGCAGAAGCAGTTCGACAAGGCGGTGGAACATTCAAACGCTCACAAGTTCAACAGCGCAAGGTTCGCGCTTCGCGAGGCCATCGGACTCTGGCCATACAACAGCGAATACCACCGTCTGCTCGCGCAGGTGACGATGGAAGGCGGCGACCTGGAAAAGGCGCAAGACAGCTGTCTTGACGCGCTGCTGCTTGACGACAAGAATTTGTGGGCTTTGCTCCTGATGGGCAACATATTGAGCGCCAAGGGAAACACCGAGGCTGCGGACGGATATTTCAGCAAGATTTTGCAATACCACCCGGACAACGCGCTCGCGCTGAACAACCTGGGCGGCATCTACTGCAAGCAGGGCAAGTACGCGAAGGGAAAGGAGCTTTTCGAGAAGTCGCTCTCCATCGACCCCGAAAACTTGAACCCCTATTATGGCATGGCGCTACGCGGTGCTGTGCAATACTGGTCCGAGACCAAGAAGCACCAGTCCTTCGCGGATTGGCTGGAAAGCAACGCGGAGGAATCCATGACCTACTTCGACTTCAACGAGGGATGGTGGCGA
>Ga0256406_1001311_pt1 | contig 40810 bp, 26 predicted proteins | sample RumenRJG_03DNA_FD_185986 | JGI IMG/M metagenome (GOLD analysis project Ga0256406, IMG submission 185986) | Bovine rumen microbial communities from Lethbridge, Alberta, Canada - RJG_03 | ecosystem: Host-associated > Mammals > Digestive system > Stomach > Rumen | place: Canada: Alberta | collected... | reverse complement strand
AGACTGCCCGAATAATGAGGTATCACAAAATCCCCGCCAAGTCAAGGGTTTACGCAGCAAGCTGCTCCAATGAACGCCCTACGGGCGCCCTTGACATGACGGAAATTTTATGATATATTATAGTTAGAGCAGGACTTGAAAGCCCTGCCCTGAAAACACACTTTTTTACCACAGAAAGGTAAATTTACAGAAAAAACTTCGCACGCCCTCATTGATCCCATGAAGGCTTTATAATATTTCTTTTCATTGTACAGTATAACACAAACCCAAACTCCTCTCAACTCCACTCAACTCCACTTAACTCTCTTTTACTCTCTAATTTAAGGAAGTTCTTTATAGGATGCGAGCTTTATATCAAGCTCGTCCATCCCCGCTTTGTGCAATTTGAAAGTCCAACTTGAAGAGAAGAAGGTTTCTGCCATAATTGTATTCCATTGTTTTTTCTCAAAGTATCGCTTTATAATAATACTCTGCACATCAATGTCAGAAAGAGTACTGACAAGGTCAAGAAAGAACAGCTTCTTTTTCTGGAGGCAAAGTTCGTCATCCTTAATTTCTGATTCAATGTCTATTGCCTTACATATTGCATCAGCCATTGGCGATATTGTTTTTGATGGTGCTTTAGGCATATCGGTAATCGGGGAAGGACTTACATTTGCCGCCATACACTTGAGTGCTTCAACCTTTTGCTTTTTTGAAGCAATGAAGGATTCAAGACGAGAGATTGAAGCGAGATATTCTTTGGCTGTCATTATGCCTCCGCCTCCAATTCTAATTTATTTAATATGCTTTTAGGGTCAAGATTGGTTAATTGCTTAATCCATTCGGAACAGAAAAAGCTTCTCACTTCATCAAGGTCGGCTTTGGCAGCAGTGATTTTTTTCTCCAATTTCCTTTTTTGTATATCATTTAATCTGCCTGTGTTTACAAGTTTGAGTTTTTTTAGAACCTTATAATACACAATATAATCATGTGAAGCCTGGATAATAATTGAATTTGCTAATTCTTGATAATTTTGGTTCATTAAATTATCCCTCCAATCTCTGCCTTAACTGCATCCATCAATGCATCCTGCGTTGTTTCCTTTGTTCTAAGAGCTTTCATGATTCGCTCATCAGTAGTTCCTGTTGTAATGATGTGGTGAATCACCACTGTCTTGGATTTCTGACCTTGCCTCCACAATCTTGCATTGGTTTGAAGGTACAGTTCTAAACTCCAAGTTAGCCCAAACCAAATAAGGGTTGAACCGCCTTCTTGGATATTGAGCCCGTGACCTGCGGAAGCCGGATGTATTACCGCAACCGGAATACTGCCGTTGTTCCAGTCAGCTATATCTTTTGAAGTTTTAATCTCCCGTACAGTAAACCGCTTTTTAATCCTTTCAAGGTCATGTTTGAACCAGTATGCCACAAGCACGGGTTTTCCGTTTGACTGTTCGATTAAATCCTCAAGTGCATCAAGTTTACGGTCATGGATTTCTATGTAGTTTTTGTCCTCATCATAGACAGCACCATTTGCCATCTGCGACAACTTGTTACTTAAGGCTCCTGCATTAACTGCGTCGATTTCCTTGTTTGCTATTGCGAGTACAAGGTCTTTCTTTAATCCGTTATACATTTTCATTTCTTTATTGGAAAGGCTTACATCAACCTCGTTTATAACGCATTCAGGCATTTGAAGGAAGTCGGTACTTTTCATTGAAATCGTAATGTCGGATATTCTTCTGTAGATTTCTTCTTCAGCACCATCTTTTGGTTTGTACGAAAATATTACTTGCCCGTTGCGTTTGTCGGGACGGAAAAACTCATCCCTGTAATGGGTTATAAACCTTCCGAGGCGTTTGCCCATATCAAGTAAACGGAACTCTGCCCACAAGTCCATAAAACCATTGGAGGAAGGTGTACCCGTGAGTCCTACCATTCGCTTAACTGTCGGTCGAACCTTCATAAGACTTCGGAACCTTTTTGCTTGGTGGCTCTTAAAGGATGACAGCTCATCAATTACAACCATGTCATAATCGAAAGGCAGTCCACTTTGTTCAATCAGCCATCCCACATTTTCACGATTGATAATATAAAGGTTGGCAGGCTTTTGAAGTGCCGCTTTTCTTTCGGCTTCCGTTCCAACTGCTACGGAATACTTGATGCATCTCAACTGTTCCCATTTCTCAAGTTCCGCCTTCCATGTATCTCTTGCTACACGAAGCGGTGCGATAACAAGAATCTTCTGCACCTCAAATGTGTCAAGACAAAGGTTCTTTATAGCGGTCAAGGTTATGACACTTTTTCCCAGTCCCATATCAAGCAGAACTGCTGCAACCGGATGTTCCTCAATGAATTCGGTTGCATAAGTTTGATAATCATGCGGTATATATTTCATCAACTACACCTCCTATGGTTTCAAGGTTGTCAATGCAGAAAACCGAAAAGCCGAGTGATTCTAACTGCCATTTTCTGCGTTCTTGAAGCGGTCGGAGTTTTTTGCCCGGTGCTTTAATCTCGGCAAATGCCACCTTACATCCGGGCATAAGGATTATTCTGTCGGGAACACCATCAAAGCCGGGACTTACAAATTTCATTGCAAGACCACCGGCGTTTTTTACCTCTTTCACAAGTTTTTGTTCGATGTTTTTTTCGGTTATCATTATTTTTTTCCGGGAACAAGACCACAAGTCTACAACTATTTCCCTATATATTTATTACGCGTGCGTGTGTGCACAGGGTATATGTTTTATGTTCTAATAAAAACCGTTTTGAATATAAGGGAAAAAGTTGTGGTTGTGGCACTCTCTTGTTCCATTATCCTTTCATTTGGTATATTCGCTGTTTGCCATATATCGGCTGCCGCCTCGTGCTTGATGTGCGTTCCCATCCGGGTATTTGCGCCATGATTGCTGCTATGGCATAGCTGTCGGAGGGTTTTAGCTCCTGCAGATTTTTACCGAAGCACTCGCACCATATTTCAGCATTACTTACCTCGGTACGAATGTTTTTGCCGCTATGATCCGGTGAACCAAATTCGCAGCCGTTCAGATAATTTCTGCGTGCAAACACATCCATATTGCTCCAGTCATCCGGTAACAGCGCATTTAGGTATTCCTCAATCATTCCTGTACGCTCGTCACGCTCCATAGCGCCCTGCTGTGCTTTTTCGGCTTCTTCAAGCACATCGCCTTCAAGGTACAGCTTTTCTCCGGACATCCATATTTCTTTTGCCTCACTCCAAAACTGATTTCTGAAAGCATCGTCAAAATTCCATGCCTTTTTTTGTTTTGTCTGATGAACTTTTATTATCCAAAAACGGCGGTTGCCCGTTATATCGCGCAAGTATCCTCTCTCACCGTTTACCGTTGCAATGATAACGCACTGCCTTGGATGGCTTTCTACCGTCTTACCGTATGACGGCCGATACTTATCGTCAGATGTTGAAAGAAACGCTTTTACTTTTTCTATATCGGCTTTTTTCATGCCTGCAAGTTCACCTATTTCCACTACCCAAAATCCCTGCAGCTTTTCCGCACCGGATTTATCATCCATATCGGTTAGGGACAGAGTTTCGGAATAGTATTCGGACTGTACCAGGTCTTTTACAATGGTACTTTTCCCGATCCCCTGTTCTCCGTCCAAAACCGGTACACAGTCAAACTTTGTGCCGGGATTGTAAATACGTGCCACGGCAGCGGCAAATGTTTTTCTCGTCACTGCACGCACGTATTCTGTATCATCCGCTTTAAGATATTTTATAAATAAGTTCTCAACTCTTTTTATTCCGTCCCATTTCGGGAGCGAGTCAAGATAGTTTCGTATCGGGTGAAAATGCCTGTCATCCGCTACCTTGGTAAATGATATATCATAATTACGTGCGGAAAACGGAAGATGGCGTATATCTATAACAGAGCGCAGCTGTGCCGTATCAGCATCTCTCCAATAATTATTTCCTTCCGGGCGTTCCCACGGCAATGTGCCCGTCACCTGAATACGGTTTGCCATTTCGTTGTAAGCAAATCCGGCAAAGTCCGGGTCGTTATTAAGAATAAGATTCAGATTATATACACTGTTTTCGAGTGCACCCGATTTTGGCTGATACTTCAATTTTGCCATCCAATTTTTATCACCGTCATCATTAAAATCCGATGCCGCAGAATTTAATCTTTCGTTTGCTGTCTGCAGTTTTACATCATCCTGCTGCATAGCAAACTCACACATTGCTTTGTATGATTCCTTATCATCCATGCCTCCGAATTTATGTATACGAACAATATCAAAGGCATTACACAATTGCATATATGCAGGGTCTTTAGCATGGTGACTGTATACAAATTTATCATCTTTTATCTCAACCCCCGGCATACTGGCGGATTCTATAAAGTGCCATCGGTTTTCATTGACTGTAGGCTCATATATGTCGGAAAGATATGTTTCAAGTGCTTTTCCTATAGGGTAATATACTCTGTTAAAAACACCGACAATGCCGTCTTTTTCAAGAGGATCCTGAACTTTTTTTCCGGCTATGATGTTTGCGTGGCTTTCACGGGACGATGTGGGAAGTCTTGTCGGATCAGTCCATTCGGGATGCGCTGAAAGAATTGTATCGGGATTGAGCCATTCTCCGCCTGTCTCCTTATATACAAACATGCCATTTTGCGGTGCTGACGGCCAATACATAAGCTGATTTGGCTGATAAGAGCATTCATCAAAATAATCAATACCAAGTGCTTGTGCAAGGTATCGGGATACGGCAACAAATTCTTCCGATGTAATATCTTTTGTAAGCGGAAATATCAGTCTTACTCTCGGATTTTCATCTGTACTGCTATGTGTTGTATACAGAACCGAGGCATATGATACCAAGGTTTCGTAGCTTTCAAGAAAATTCCTGTTTATACGGTCACCGTCCAGAGCAATCATTGAGCGAAGTTCCACGGTATCAACCTTTCTGCGTCCTCCCTTTAAATGTCCTCCTACAAATCCACCGTGATCTTTTACCGCATCCTTTTGCGCCTTATTCATTTTTGCATATTTCTCGGCAGATTCCGTTGTGCGTATAGGAACCCTGAGACGTTCTTTCAAATCTTCAAATTTTATTGTTTTGTTTACCCATTTTTTTGCCTGTCTGCTGTTTCCGTAAGCAATTGCCAAATCACGCATTATTTAAAACCTCCTTTTCATCGGTGTTTCACCGTGTTCAAACCTTGCCTGTCTTGCAAGCTTGTATGCTTTTGCCGTTTTATCCACATCCATATCGCACAGATAATTACAGTCATCTCCGAACAATTCAAATCTGCCGTTTTTATTTACACCCGGATGGGCAGCAAAATAATCACCGTCTATTGACTCAAAATTGTACATTGATAAACCATGATGGTCATCATATGCTTTGCAGCTTATATCATTTATTATATCAATCATAGTTTCCCCCTCCGGGATATTGCCGACTAAAAGAATGGCTGTCTTGGATTTCCCGTATTCGTTCGGGTTTTGCATACCGATTTCTATAAAGCGTTTAATTTTCTTTGAGTCCTTATGTGTCATATGACCTTTAACCTCTACAAACAAATCTCCGTAGGCTCTGCCTGCAACATTGTGCAAAAGGAAATCCGGAAGATACAAAATCCCGTTTCCCAAATCATAACCCTCCGGTTCATATTCCCATTGAACACCGCATGCATCAAAGAATACCGCCCAACGAGCCTCCAGTCGCGAACGAAAAAGATATCCGTTATACTCTGTCTGTATTGCTTTAATTTGTTTCATCTTTGTGACCTCCTCACAAGCCTCGGTGAAATACCTGATAGGCTGTCCTTTCTTTTTTGCTTTTGCTATTTCTATTCCCATGCCTTTTGATACCTTATCACCGAACACCCACAGTTCAGCGCATTTAGACAAGAGAACAACATCCATAAAAATTGCAAGATTTCTTTCCTTTGGATTCTCATCCGACAGGAACTGTGGAAAAAAGAGATGCGGGGCAATGGGAATGCATCCACTGTCAACTGCAAACTTGCAATACATTCTTGCTTTCTCAATATTGGTTTCAGTGTCCCCTGAAAACGGAGAACATATATAAACGATTGGTCGGAAGGCAGCTTTCTTTGCTTCCACTTCAATCCGGGTTAGTGCTTCATATGCTGTCGGGTCATAGTAGCGTTCAGAATTGTATAAATTAACACTCATCTCTTTAATCCTTTCTATAAAAATCGCAGACATAACCATCAGCACGGAGGATAAGACCATCTGCCCATGCCGGAGTTTGTCCCATAACCCGACATATTTCGTCAAGCGAAGTTTCGGGTGCTGCTTCAATAACAGTTTCATCATGTATGTGCATTACAATATCAAAGCCGGAGGTGTTTAGCCGGAGCATTGCTTCTGCAAGAATATCACGGGCAGTTGCCTGAACAATATTCTCTACAAACTTCGCACCGTAGCTTTCGAGCCGTTCCCACTTTTTAGCTCCACTGATACCCTCATAGGTTACCGACTCGCCACCGAAGCGGTTTTCACCAATTCTCGGTTTTACATAGGCGAGCCTTCTGCCGGAGGGGAGCGTAATAAATAGGATGCCGCTCTGCAGAGAGAAACTAATGCCATGAGTCTTTGTGTCATGTCTTTCTTTGATGCATTCTTTAACTGCAGAGTCAACTGCATACCAAAACCGCACAATTTTGGTGTTTGCTCGTCTCCAGGCATCAACAAGCGGCTGAAGTTCGGATTCATCAATTCCCATTTGCACGGCACCCATTGCTTTCAAAGCTCCGACCGAACCTCCGTAACCGAGTGCAAGTTCCGCAATTTTGCCTTTTTGCCGAAGATGTCCGTTCACACCATTTTTCTCAACAGGTACATGAAACATCTGTGATGCGGATGCGCAATAGATGTCACCGCCATTTGCAAATACATCTTGTCTCCAACCTTCTCCGGCAAGCCAAGCAATGACACGAGCTTCAATAGCGGCAAAGTCGGCAACATAGAAGCGGCATCCCGGCTTTGGAACGAAAGCAGTTCTTATAAGCTCGGACAATACAAACGGCACAAAATCATAGAGCATTTCTATATCGTTGTAAAAGCCTTTCTTTACAAGAGTGCGAGCCTGTTCCAAGTCAGGAAGATGATTCTGCGGAAGGTTCTGAACTTGAATCAGCCTTCCGGCATACCTGCCTGTACGGTTCGCACCATAGAACTGAATCAATCCTCTCGCACGGCTGTCCTTACAGACGGCGGTTTCCATAGCCGTATATTTTTTAACACTACTTTTTGCCAGTTGCTTCCGTATATTAAGTATTTCTGCCACATTATCGGTAGCTTCCGACAGCAGTTCTTCAATAGCATCCTTGCTCAAGGTTTCTGTTTTCACACCTTGCTCTGAAAGCCATTCTTTCAGTTGAACAGTTGAGTTTGGGTTTTCAAGACCGGTAATCTCACGAGCAGTTTGGAGGTTTGATTCTCGCATTTCGTTGTCGCACTCAATGGCTGATTCCACCAGATCCATATCAAGCATTATTCCACGGTCATTGATTTCTTGGTCGAGGATATAATTTTGCCATTCGGTTTCAGATACAGGGAACTTTGAAAGTCTCTTCTGAATAGACATTTCAACCTCAACATCACGGATGTTGTATTTTTTGAATTGCTCCCACCGTTCCGGGGCATCTTGCGGCAGGTGCCGGATAGTAGTCCCGTCACGAAGTTTTCCGGGAGTGCAAAAGTAGCGTATTAGTTCTTTTCCCTCTGTAAGTTTTTGCTTTTCAAGTCCGAGAACCGCTCCTACTCCTTCAAGTGAAAGAGGAAGTCCAAGGGTTGCTGCCCAGACCATAGTGCATCTCCATGCTTTTGCCGTCATGTGCTTGCCGATATACTTTGAAAGACATATCCTTTCAAATTGTGCATTAAATGCCCATTTCATAACATTCTCATCCGTGAGAGCGTTGAGGACAGGCAATGGGATTTTTTCACCCATTGCCAAGTCCACAACCTTGACCTCACCGCCGTCAACGGAATATGCAAAAAGGAGTATCTCAAAATCATCCGCTTCGCAGTATTTATACACACCTGATTTGGTAAGGTTTACAGAGGAGTATGTTTCAATATCAATACTTATCGTTTTCATGGTTACTCCTTTCTGCTATATGGGACAGAGAAGTTCTGCCCCCATATAAATCAATTAGTCAAGAAAATCTTCATCATCAAGAGTTGTAAAGTCATCTGCTGCGTTGCTTCTTCCACCGAGGGGTTCTCCATCCCTTACTTTTTGGATGTTTCCAAGGCCACAGGCAATGCCCTTATTGCCATTAGAGTTGAATGCATAGAAGGTAATGGACACTCTTGCATACACACCGCTATAAACTTCGTTGCGGTCGAGAATCGGCTGAACCTTCGAGTCAACAATCTGCGGGGCTGTTGTGCTGTTTGCATTTACAAAGTAGCTGTCTTGATATGCTTCGTCATCCCGCTCAACATCGCCATCTCGAAGTGGTAGTTTAAGAGCTGCCTTATTGGGAATCTTACCACCAAACTTTGAAGCACCTTCTTTGATGGCGTTGTCAATAGCTGTTTCAATTTGGGAAATTGTTTTCTTGTCGGACTTGGGGATAATGAGCGAAACAGAGTATTTTTCTGCACCACCGTTTATTGATTTCGGCTCCCAAACATTCGCATAAGAAAGTCTCATTGGATTACCGAACAGAAACCGCAATATTCGTTCCCGTACCGAAATCGTGCGACAACTGACAATGCCGCCGTATTTCGGTTTTTTTGAAACACTAATTCTTAAATTGTGCTTCATATTTCGCCTTCTTTCCGAAAGGCTGATTTTGTTGTGCCTTTCACCTTACGGAGAAAAGAGAGGGGGTTTGATGGGGGTGTTTATAATAATTTTTTTAGTTTTTTTCGAGCCTGTTCTATAGAATCATATACAGACTTGAAATTTGCTCCTTCCTGACGGGCAATTTCGCGGATTGAAATCCCTTCGGCAAATTTTATAAACCTTCTTTTTTGAACTTCTGTCAATTCACCCAGTGCAGATATTAAACGCTTATTCTCGTATTTTCTTAATATTAAACTTTCTGGGGTGTCTGGGACAGCATAGTCTTCACCCTCCCAGGCTGCATCAGAGGAATAACAATGGTAGCGTTCTTTTCGAGCAAGATTTTCTTCGACTCTCCTGGAATCCAAAATCCATTTGCCGATATTTTCCTCTACTTCAATTTCCGTTTTTTCACCATTAATAAATTCATAATTAATTTTCATATTCTCTGTTCCTTTCTCTTCGGGTAGAACAGAAACAGAGAGCTATAGACATAAAAAAATAGCCGAAGTAAAGCATTGTTTTTGCTCTACTCCGGCTATTTGGTCACTCGTTTATAAGCGGTGCCGTTGCTCGGTAGTTAGATTTTATTATTAACCGAAATATTTACTATGTTTTTACAGTGAGGGCATTTGAGTTGAACCTCAACACTCCCGGTGGGAGCACTCTGAACATCAAAGACCCTTTTCTTACAGTTTGGACATTTTATCATTTTGGTTGTAGTAACAGGTTTGCTCAAATCTTTTTCCTCCTAACGATACATCATTCCCGGCATTGTTATTTCGTGTGAACTGTGATTCGGCATTTTCAAATCTCCCATAAGAGAAGCAGAAAAAACTGCATAACTTGGTTCTGCCCCAAACCCCGAAGTTTAACGCATTGGTTTTCCCTAAAACGGGTAAAACGAGCGATGAAAAATCACCGCCCGTTTTAGTGCAAAATCCACAAGACAGCCCCTGTTACTCTTCATCATTGCTGTATCCTGTCTTGAGGTAAAAGCCGATATTTATTATTAACAGATTGAATTAATGCTGTATATTCTGTCCTTTCTGCGCCACACAACGCTTACGCTACGAAGGTTGGCTACCTATATTTGAGCTTAGAACCACTGCTGATGTGGCAGACTCTGCAATATCTCTCAATATTCTTAAAGAATCAAACGAGTTCTTACCATTATCGAAATGTTCTTTTCTTGCCGATGTAAAAGCTATACAATGTTAAAAAGCTTAATTGATTTCATCTTGAAATCTCCGTTGTGTCCGGAAATTTTAATTTTAAATCTGTCACCAAATGTTTTAGGAAAAGTGCAAATTCTTTTGTGACCGATATTTTTTCCGGTATAAATCGAAACATACGCAGGCGTTGCCTGCATAATTTCAAATTGGGTAACAGATTCACCATTTGTCAAATCTTCTTCAAGTACGATACAATTCACTTTATTTTCTTTATCGGTTTCAATGAAAAACTCATCACCCTCAGCGGTAATTTTACAATCAATCGCATTTTGAAAGCGTTCCTTTAATTTTTTTCCGAATGAAATAAAATTACAGCTATCCTTTTCAGGAAGCAGGCCTTCGGTATCAGGAGCAATATTCAAAAGCAAATTACCTCCGCGTCCGACAGAATATTCGTACAATGACAACAAATCCTCTTCATCTCTTAAGTAGATTTCATCGGCTTCTTTATAAAACCAGCTTTTTCTTCTTATGCGGCAATCACATTCATAAGGCAAAAATCTGTCCTCATCAATCCATGCCGCTTCCTGCCAATGGGAATCGGGTGTTATGGTGTTATAAATTTCAAACGGTGCAATACCTGCTTCATTTCCTACCCATCTTGTATCGGGATCCCACATTGAAAAAATCATTATTTCCGGCTGAAGCTCACGAATTACCCCTACTATACGTTTCCAATCATATTCGTGGTTCTCAGAGCCGTTGCCGTCAAACCACAAATAATCAATTTTACCATAGCCCGTAAGCAGCTCGGAAATCTGATTAATAAAGTAATCGTCATATTCACGTCCCTGCATTTTTCTTGAGCCAAACTGAGCCGGACTGTAATAAAGACCGACCTTTATGCCAAATTCTCTGCACGCATCAACATATTCCCTTACCACATCGCCCTGTCCGTTTTTCCATGGAGTATTTTTTACGGAATACTCCGTATATTTTGACGGCCAATTTGCAAATCCGTCATGGTGCTTGCAGGTAAGTACACTGTATTTTGCACCGGCTTCCTTGATTATTCTTATCCATTGCCTACAGTCAAGCCTTGGCGGATTAAACGCCGACGCATCCATGGGCTTTTCGTCCCAATCCTCGTTACTCTGATAAAACGTTCTTATCCCAAAATGGAAAAACACACCGATTTCCCAGTCAAGATATTCTAATTGCTTATTAGTTGGTTTAGCCTTAATCATTTTTATTATCCGAACTCCTTTCACCAATGCCGTTTCAGGCAATTTATACTTCAAGATAAAAGGTTTTTATTTCAAAATGCCTTATTTCTGAATTTATTACATTATCGAATACCGATATTTCTTTAATGATATCCTCTTTTAAATCGGTTTGGGCAGCTGATTTTACATAATCAGGCAGCTTTATTTTCAGCTGTGCATCCCGACCTCTGTATTCAACAACACGCATAATAAGTCCCTTTTTATCCTGGGACGGAATAATTGAAGAAATTCTTGCGTTATCTGTCAGAATACGAGGCATTTCTTTCAGCCTGCACTCTCCGCCGAATGTGATAAGACGCGTATTAAACCCAATTCCGTCGGCAACTACACTGTTATTTTCAAAGCTGTCATCATATGCTTTCAGTGCATATTCAAAATGATGTATGCCCACATCACGCATTCCGTCATAATCGGTCATGGAATATTCAAGGGGTGAATGCAGATATGTACCGACCGATGGGCTTCTCAAAACAGAAAGATAAATATTCTGTTTATCAAATTTATCGGAATTAATCTGGTATGACGGTGTTCCGTTATTGAAAAGTGCAACACTTGCGTTACCGGCATCAATTCCCGCCCAGTTGATTGCCGGATAATCTCCGGCGGCACTTGCCCAGTTTGTGGAATCGTCTTCAAAAACAATGTTAGGCTCATACGGTTTACGTTCAATCATGCCGTAAGGAATTTCATATATATGCTTTCCTTCAAGCTCGGTTGGGAAAGCAATTCTTAATCTGTAGTTTTGCGTGTTCCAGTCAACATCTGCCGAGAAAAGTATTTTATCATTATTTTTTGCAAGAGTAATACTGTAAACAATCACAATTCCCGATACTGAATAACCGTCAATCGGGCCGGGTATAATTTTATATGTAACTCTGTGATAATCCGGTGTCTTTTCGTTATATGTGATTTTTGTGTATTTCGACATGGGCTGCCGTCTCATATCGGGAGATAGCGTTGCCCATGGCGAACCCTCGTCATGCTCCAGAATCCACTCACCGATCTTATATTCACTTTCCTTCGCTATTACCCTGTTCAACCTTTTGTCAAATATTTCAGATATTCCGCTGTTTTCCGCCTTGATTCTGTAAAATTCATTTTCAAGAATTACTGTCTCACCCAATACATTTCCCTCTCTTATTCTCGGTGAAAGGTTTGTAAGTATTCCTGCACCGGATGAGGTTTCCTCATCCGCTTCAAACAGCACCTCTCTGTTATATTTTTCATCACTTCGGATAATATTATATTTTCTTGTTTCAAAGGCTCCTATGCTGTCAACATTAAATTTAATGACAACATCCTCTCCATCCTCCTTAAAATCCGAAATGCTTACTCCCTCAACAGTCAAACCGTTTTTCAATCTGACCTCACAGTCTGCCGAAAGCTCAATTCCGGTCGGATTGAATACAGTAAGAACAGCATCATTCTCCTTGACTGCAAGTCCGGTTTTTTCATCAACTATCTGATCGGTTATTTTCTGTGCTTCCGCTATTGAGTCCATTATTTCATCATAAGCGGCATCTATAATTGTTGCCGGAAGCGCATCGTGAAACATTGTAAACAAAGCGTTATTCCAAACCCTTTCAAATTTTTTGTACGGATATTCGCCCCCTGCGGCAATTGATAAAATTTCCGCACCGAAAATTGAATTTTCAAGCCTTCTTACCCCTTGCTTGATTTTTATTCTTGTAACATAGGTTCCGGTATTGTTTGCGTTCAATTCTGCGCTTTCAAAAATATCCTCCGAAGACGGATTATCAACATTTTCAATATAGTCGGCATAATATTTTGTATAATGATTAAACGGAATAAATTCAATATCGTATTTATCCTGATTTTCTTCCGCCCATTTAATTATATTATCTGTCGGCAAAACCTCTTCTCCACCGGAATATATATATCCAGGAATTTCAAGCGTTTCAACCGCTTCTTTGTCAAACTCAAGTGGGAATTTCACCTTGCACATATACTGTTCGTCAATTCTTCTGTCATTGCAGTAATCACAATGCTTGTCACGATGACCGTTACAGACAGGGCAAGGTCTGTATTTGAGATAACCGCCGATGTCACCGATACGAGGCGGCTCCATATTAAATACAACACTTCCGTCAATCCCCTTCCAATACGGAGCGGTACAAGGACTGTAACCGATATGGCACAGCCATTTTGAGCCGAACCCACGGACAATCTGCGGAATCTGAGCCGAGTTTCCGAAAGCGTCGTTTCTGTCCACTCCGTTTGCTATATAATTGAATTTATTTTTCAGATAGTAATATCCGTACAAAAAGTTTCTTACTATACTTTCGCCGTTTGTCATATTGGAATCAACAATATTTACACCGGAGAACGGGATATAAATTTTCTTTTCCTTTATGTATCCATTTAGGATTTCCTCATAATCGGGGTTTCTCTCCAAAAATTTTTTTACAACCACCACGCTCTCTATTTCAAAATTGTAGGACGGATATTTTTTACACAATTCAATATTGTCCTTTATGTAGTATTCCTGCAAATCGGCATATGACACATAATTCTGTCCGTTAAATTCAAAATTCCTGTCAAAACATCTTCTCCAGACAATGTCGAAATGTTCCTTTGAAATGATGTAAATTTTTTTCTTATTATTCATAATTACCTCCAAGTGCCAAAAATGCGAAAAGGATAAATTCCCTTTTCGCATTTAGTGTTATTTACCCGTTTTTAAGCATTAATCTAATATTGATGATATAATCTTTGCCGCCTCGGCTCTTGTTGTATTTCCATATGGTGCAAAGCTTCCGTCGGTGTAACCGCTGATAACGCCGTTGGCCGCAAGATAGTTAACAGCCTTTCTTGCATAATCGGAAATAGTATCATAATCACTGAAATCCGCCTCGGGTGCATTAACGTTTACGTTTAATGCACGATAAATCATAACGGCAAGATCCTGTCTTGTGATGTTGTCATTGGGTCTGAAGTTTGAATTTTCATCGCCCTGAACAATTCCGCAGTAAACGGCAGTTGCCACATAATCGGCATACCATACATCATCGGGAATATCGTTAAATTTTTTGCTTGATTTTCCGTTTAAGCCAAATGCTTCAACAATTACCTTAACAATTTCCGCGCGTGTAATTTTCTCATCAGGCTCAAAGCTGTTGTTGGTTTTACCGTTCATTATTTTTTTCTCAAACAAATCAACAATATATTTTTTTGCCCAGTGATTATCGCTCACGTCTGCAAACGGATTCACCGAATTACCGGGCTTACCGCTGACAACTGTGGAAATACCCGAAACAGGCGAACCTCCTCCGCTGCCTTTGCCGCTGCCGCCGGACGAATTTCCCGAATTGCCACCCTGCGTGCTGCTGTTTGCTTTTGCTATAAGCCCATCATATACGCTCTTTAATTCTGCATATGTATACTTTCCTGTTCCGTACATTCCGCTCTTAACTACGCTCTTATCCGTCAAACGGTTGTATGGCGCAAGATCAATTCCCAAGTCGGTACAATGCAGGCTCAGGAGAGCATCAATACTTGAAATACGGCTTTGATGAAATTCCGCACAAATTATTGTTTCAACAATTCTGCTCTTAATATCCGTTGCGGAATAAGTATCAGACGAGAGTGATGTCATATTGTCAAGAGCTGCCAAAAAGTTATCTGTACTGTTTTTAACGTCAGCATTATTGTAATAATTCCAAACCTCAGCTCTGTCATTGGTAAGTCCGAACTTATTCGCATATTTTATAATCCACTTGCTTACCTCAGATGCATTTTCACATTCGTTAAATTCTTCGATTGCGATAAACTTATTGTAGTTATTCAAAAACGTATTCACAGCAGAATTAACCTTTTGCACAAAATCACTGTCATTCTCGGTAACATGTGCAAGTCCGCTTTTAATTGCGGAGAGGTTAGCTACTACTCTGTTTTTTCCTGTCGGACTTAAGGCATTGAATAAAGATATATCCGCACCAAGCGTTTCTCCTTCAGTGATAAGCTTATTTTCATATTCCTTACCCGAAAGTGCGTCAAATTCCTTCATCAGACTCAATTTATCTCTGTTGGTAAGATATGCCTTATCCACATAAATCGGTTCTGTAAGGAAGGAGGTAATCTCAAACGAATATACACCCGATGCTGCCGACTCCTCAAAAGCAACCGGTTCAAATACAAAAACAACCTTTCCTTCCTCATTTCTTTTTGCCGTTGTTGTTCCGACCCATTCATACGAGCCTGCCTCATCATATACTCTTAAACCAACAGGAATATTTCCTCTGGTTTCCTGTCCAAAACCGCCGGCTACAGTATATGTATTATTCATAGGCTCATAGTTAATTGCCACCGTAATTTCTTCAGATGGATCCAATTCGGGAATGTCAACATCTGTATCATTTTTCTCATCATTGTCCGGCTTATTTGCTATGATAACCGGGCTTACAGTTCCTGCTATAAGTGATGCACCGTTTTCATCCGGATGGATTCCGTCATAAAAATACTGCGAATAATTTTGCGTTGCAGAATACATATCAATAAACTTTAGATTTTTTTCTTCAGCAATCTGCTTTACCGTATTCCTTATATCGCCCTCAATAATATCATTCTTGAAGGTGTCTCCCCAATTTGCAGACTCAAAAGCCTTTGGAGAGGACATAAGATAAATTGCAGGCTTTGATGAAAGTGATGCATATGCATTAACCAAGGAAATATAATCATTGTAATATGTTTCCTTGCTTACCCACGAAGCGGAATCGTTTGTACCAATCATAATTATTACAATATCGGGATTGGATTCTAAGCTGTTTGCATATTCGTTGGTTGTTGTATATGATTTTACCGCAGCACCCGATCTACCAAAATTTTTCACCTCATACTCAGCGCCGAGCTTTGTTTGAAGATGCTTGGGATAGTTGTAATTTTCATTATTCGGATTGTTTGTTATACTGTCACCGATGCAGGATATAACAATTTTCTTACTTGCTGCCATAGCTGTAAGACCGCAGGATAAAACAATCATAATTACCGCTAATGCCATACTAAAATATTTTTTCATGTTTTTTTAATCTCCTTTCGCATTGTCGGTCAATCTTTACATTAAAGATGTTCCCCACCGGCTTATGCTCAATAAATTATAGCCTGCTTTACTCTTCCGTAATCCAGAATAAAGATTGCTTTTTTGCCGACGGTGAGTGCACTGGCATCCGACGCTTCAATAACTGCTCTGCGATTTGCAGTCTTACATGTAAATACAAGAATATCATCAATGTTAACATACTCCGATACTGCCATTTCTCCCTTTTTCTTTTTCAGCCTAATGAAATTATCATCTCTTTCGGCTACCTCTGCCAACAGAACTCTCAGGGAGCTGTTCATATACGTTTCATTTTCGGGATTCTGCTCATTAACGGTTCCCTCGTCCGAATTGGGAACAAACACCTTTTCAACGGAGATTATCTCATTGTATGAATTTAATGCAACTCTTAAAAGAGTTCCGGGAACAAAGGCTGAAAAATCAACATTTTTTGAATAATCCGGGCTGACAACATAATTCTTGCTCATTCCGCTGTTATTCAGAACAACCGTCTGACAGGTTTCGTCGTTTCTTCCCAAAATTCTTCCGCCGCTTTCTTCAAAAACGTAAATACTGTATTTGTCATATTCTACTTTCTTATTTTTATAATATATGACAGTCGATGCAATGCTTGTTTCGTATTCGGTTGAGAACAAAACAAATTCGCGTGTCTGATCCTCTTCATTCAGCGTATTAATAGGATCAACTCTGAAGTCCTGACCTATACTAAACTCATCTGATGAAAGATTTGGAGCTGTTATCATAATTGTGTCATCTCTGAACGGATATTTATTTCCCTCCAGATCGCTTCCGAACAATTTCGGTTCCCAACGATATATCAGCTGTTCTCCATCAATGGACGCAGAAATCATTTTAACGCAGTCTTTTTCATTCTTTGCACCTGTTAACTGAGAGTCTATATATGTAACCTTCCCCTGGTCATTTGTTTTTATCTTTAATAAATATCCTTTTTTGAGAGATGAAACACCGATATTTGTATATCCGCCTGCTCCGTTCATTACCTGATCATATGACTTGGTACGAACACCCTCAAGGTCAATTTTTTCCATAACGGAATACTGCTTTAAGCAATTATCTTCCTTATCCCAAACGGTTATACATACCTCTTCGTTTTCCTCGCTGTATCCGCCCCGGATATAAAGAACAAGCCTTTCATTTGAAGCTGTGTCGCCTGTAACAACCCACATAACTTCATTGAACGGGTTAAGATAAAACTTTCCCGTCATTCCTATATAAATGTCTTTGGTTTTAAGAAGATCTGCCGAAACATCATATTCTTCGGAATTGATTGTAAGCTTGTCACTGCTTTTTGAATTTATTTTTCCCTCTATGCTTTCGGTTGTAAAATAAGCTGTTACAATACATTTTCCGTCATTGTTTATGCTTTGGTAAATTATACCTACCATATCGGGCTCCAGTACACGATACGAAACAGACTCACCATCCAAGAAAATTGTTGAATAGCTTTTATCCTCCTTACCGGTAATATAATAAGCATTGTCGGAAAGCTTATTTCTTAACAGCATACCGCTTTCGTCATAGCCGGACACAACAATATCCTCAAAATAGTTGACAAACAATACATCCGCATTGGTTCCGCCGTTATAATCAACCGCTTCGATTGTACCCTTAAACTCTCTTTTCTCCTTACCGTTTGATACCCAGTCACCGTTTTCATATTTCAGATTCTGCATATTCAAAAGCTGTGCTATATCAACATTTTCATATGCTGCCGAATTGTAGATAACCTGTGTATTCTGTGAAAGAGTAATCTTTTTCGTTTTGTTGTTATCTTCATAATAGAGAGTACCGTTTTCAATATAAGGCTCGGTCTTATGGTCTATTTTAATGCTTGCCGATTTTTTATCTATGGCAATTGAAAGTATTTCAGGATAATCTGCATACTTGTCACGATAAACAAAATATTCGCATTTTCTGCCCAAAAATCTTTCGGCACCGCTGTTTGATGTATTAAAGGTTTCGCCCTTAATAACAACCTGACCGCCTTCTGTGCTTTCGGACGGATTATCTATCATACTGAAAACATTTCCCTCAATAACATTTGTTTCAAGATATATATTTCTCGTATACTCAAGAATGTTTTTCTTTTCATATAATTCGTAGCTCTCAGTGCCTGCTATGTCCATATATACATAGTCACTCTTTAAGAATTGATAGATAAGCTTCATTGCTTCAAGTGTCGAAATCGGCTCTGTGACCTTCTTAATACCGCTCTGGGACATAAGCTTTGCTTTCTTAAAATTATAATCGCCTGCCGAATACTTATTGTATCCGAGTGCGTTGACACATATTGTTGCCGCCTCGTCACCGGTAATTGCCTGATCGGGTCTGAAGGTCATATCATCATAACCCGAAATAATGTTATAGCTTTTAAGACGTGTAATTGCTTCATAATAAACGTGATTGTCCGCAACATCGGTAAAATACCTTTCGCCGTTATTAAAATAGTTCATTACCCAATCTATAAAGCTTGCAAAGGTTCCTCTTGAAACTGTCAGATTCGGATCTATTGTGTCGCCCTGACCGCTCTTAAATCCAAGTCCGCCGATTAAATCACAATAAAACTTGTCCTCCCCCGACAGCTCTTCGGTATAATTTCCTGTCCCGTCATAAAGCACAAGAGGAGTACGGTCATATTCCGCGGGAATAATCTTGAACGAGAAAAATCTTCCGTTACCGGCACTCCTGTTAACAAGCCAGATATCGTGTACGCCTTCAATCTTCATATTAATTTTTGCTTCAAATGACTTTTGCGTACCCCATGCACCGGTACTTACAACCTGTACGGTAGCAAAAATCGGTCCGTCCATTGAATCAAGTCTGAAATCAACTATCGGATTTTCCATCGAACCGGCATTAAGTATCATTGTTGACGGTGTCATATTTCCGAAATCCACATTTCTGTATACCAAGCCCGCACCCCAGAAATCACCGACGTAATCAGCCTTTTCCTGTAAACCTTCCCCCTGTTTTCCTTCCTTCAGTGCTTCCTCCGAATGATCAAACGATAAAGTGGAAATAAGCTCGTATGGGTTAAGGCTTTCCGCAAAAGCCATTGGAGCAGCCGCACTTAAAAGTGCGGCCACAGCCAAAATGATTGTTAGTATCCTTTTCATAAAATAAGCTCCTCAATATTTAATTTCCTTTCGGTGCATAAAGTGTAATGGGATTTACCGAAATCGGGCTCATTGTTCCGAGACCGTTCCACAAGTATACTCTTACCATATTTGCACCGCTGACATTACTCAGACTTGTCGATACCGGCAGCTCTGCGCCTGCTTTTACGGCAGTTGAATTTTTATTGATGGAAAGCAGTCTGCCCGATGCATCATACGAAGCAATAATTATAACCGCTTCACCGTCTTTTCCGGTGTCATTTCTCACCGTTGCCGACGCATATACAGTTCCGCTTGACGGAATTTCGGTAATTGCCTCGCCGCCTTCTGTTGCGGAAGCAACGGAGGACAGACAGGTAATACCTGCATTTCCTGTTGTAAATACAAAGTCTGAATTTACCGAAACACCCTCTGCCGACTTAGCACCGTTAAATACAACCCTGTATGTTGTGTTAGGTGACAGATAATCCGCAAAGCTCAAGGTTACATGATTTGTTGCCGGATAATACATAACACCTGCATTAATATCTGTATCACCGCAGTAAACCTTAACGCTTTCATCGTTAACTGTATCGGAATTCATATCAACACTGAAGTAAAGATCTATTGTTTGCTTTGTTACAGAAACATATCCTCCTTCAATGTCTGATGATACTACCTTAGGTGCGGTCAGATTTTCAACCTTTATGTCATCTATATCGTACCAGATATTATCTGTTCCTACGTTGTTAAGGCTGATTACTCTGACCTTGGTAACACCGGCAGCTTCAGTTGTTCTTGTTCCTTTGAACTGACCGTCTACATAGTAGTCTACATAGTATACTCCGTTTTGGGGTCTGTAAATTGCTCTGTAAGTTGTCCATGCCTCTGAAGAAGGAGCAGGTGCAAAGAATACAGGGCTGGCATCAACTGCCTCCATTGAATTGTTATTCATTGTCTTTAAGCCGTGTACCATTTTGCCCTCATTCGTCCAGAATGTAAACATATGCGCATTACTGTTGGTATATGTTCCGTTCATTGCTCTTGCTTTAAGCTCAACTGCAATAACATTTGTTCCGTCAAGATTTACGGCGGCTCTTACCTCCGTATCATACGAACCATCGTCATAGCATTTTGAACTGAAATTTTTCCTGTTATACACTCTCAGGAATTTATTATTGCTGTTGCTGTCCTTTAATACAAATACACTTTCCGGATTTGTTTCTTTATAGTCTACATCTCCGATGTATCCCAGATTATCCTGTGCATAATCGGGGTGAACATTATTTGAAGCATTTGCAAAATCAATTTCTGTTGCCGTTGTTTCATAATTTTCATAATCAACACTTGTAATTACATTAGATAATGTTTTAAACTTAAATTCTGCCGGTGTTACTGACAGACCGTCTGTTGATTGTACTGTTGACGGTATTGTTATGGTGTAATTTGTACCCTCGGTAAGTCCGCCGAATGTGAGTACAACGGTATTTGCCGATGCACGAGCACTGAAGTTCGGTACGCTCTCTCCGTCAGCGTCTGTCATTGTAATACCCGAGATTGTCTCTGCGTTAACATTGTCACTGAATGTAAGTGTAATTGTTCCGATATCTGTTGCTACATTTGTTGTTGATGAAAGACTTGTTCCGTTACAGGTAAATTCTGCTGTCGGATTGTATTCAACCTTGACATCATCAATATCATACCAACTATTATCTGTTCCTACGTTATTAAGGCTGATTACTCTAACCTTAGTAACACCGACAGCATCAGTTGTTCTTGTTCCCTTTAACTGACCGTTTACATAGTAATCTACATAGTATGCTCCGTTTTCAGGTCTGTAAATTGCTTTATATGTTGTCCATTCCTCTGAAGAAGGAGCAGGTGCAAAGAATACAGGATTGGCGTCAACTGCCTCCATTGTATTGTTATTTATTGTCTTCAAGCCGTGTGCCATTTTGCCGTGATTTTCATCCCAGAATGTAAACATATGCGAATTACTGTTGGTATATGTTCCGTTCATTGCTCTTACCTTGAGTGATACTCCAAGAGTATTTGTTCCGTCAAGTACAACAGGTACTCTTACTTCCGTATCATATGAGCCATCGTCATAGCATTGTGAACTGAAATTTTTCTTGTTATACACTCTCAGGAATTTGTTACCGCTGTCGCTGTCCTTTAATACAAATACACTCTCAGGATTTGTTTCTGCGTAGCTTACACTTCCGATGTATCCCAGATGATCTTGTGCATAATCAGGATGTACATTATTTCCGAGTGTTGCAAAATCAATTTCTGTTGCTGTTGTGTTATAGTTCTCATAATCAACATTTGCAATTACATTAGATATTGTTCTGAAATCAAATGTTGCAGGTGTTACTGAAAGACCGCCTGTTGATTGTACGGTTGACGGTACTGTTATGGTGTAATTTGTACCCTGAGCAAGTCCGCCGAATGTGAGTACAACCGTATTTCCTGATGCACTAACACTGAAGTTCGGTACGCTCACATCGTCCGCGTCTGTCATTGTAATACCTGAAATTGTATCTGCCTTAACATTGTCATTGAATGTAAGTGTAATTGTTCCGATATCTGTTGCTACATTTGTTGTTGATGAAAGACTTGTTCCGTCACAGGTAAATTCTGTTGTCGGATTGTATTCAACCTTTATGTCATCTATATCGTACCATGATTCGCCACCATTACATGTATAGATATCGATTATTCTGATTTCATTAAGTGCTGCTTTACCTGTTATTCTTGTTCCTTTTAATTCTCCGTTTGCGTAGTAATCCACATTATATACTCCGTCTTGAGGTGTATATATTGCTTTGAGTGTTGTCCATTCTGTAGAACTTAAATTTGCAACCGATACTACCGGGTTGGAGTCTACCACTGTCAGCCCTGTATTCGAGGTATTGATACCATGTACCATTCCGTCTCCCCAGCAGGTGAAATTATGCATAACAGAATTTGAATATGATCCGTCCATTGATCTTATTTTAAACTCTACTGCAACTGAATTTGTTCCGTCAAGGGTAACCGGTACTCTTACTTCCGCATCATATGTACCGTCGCCATAAGGATTAGAGCTGAACCCCGTTTTATTGTAAACTCTCAAGAACTTATTATTGCTGTCGCTGTCCTTTAATACAAATACACATTCGGGATTTGTTTTTGCATAGCTTACATCTCCGATGTAGCCCAGATTATCCTGTGAATAATCGGGGTGAACGTTCTTCATCAATTCAACGCTGTAGCTTTGAAAATCATCGGCAGCTATATTTGTGTCAGCACCAACTTCTTTAACAGTAATGTCATCAATATCATACCAAGCCTCTTTATCCGACATATTGTAAAGCTTTGCAATTCGGATTTGGTTAAGTGCTGACTGACCTGTCTGCTTTGAACCTTTTTCAGTTCCGTTTTCATAGAAGGTTACTTTATATGTACCATCAATCGGTTCATAAACTCCTTTAATTGTTTTCCATTCGGTTGAACTAAGATTACTGATATTGGTCCAAACATCAACAATACTAAGAGCATCCTTGCCGTTTAAAGCATGACCCCAAGATCCTTCGCCCCAGTAGTATGTTAATGTTGCAAAATCACAGTTTCCGTATCCTCCCTCCATCTTTCTTATACGATACTCAACTTCGAGAGAATTTGTTCCGTCAAGATTAACGGGTACTCTGATTTCCCGGTCTACCCATTGGTTCTCATTAGGAGTAGGCTCAGAATACAAACGCATAAATTTGTTTCCGTCTTCTTCTGCAACAATATACATATCGTCTGCCGATTCTGTTCCAAAATTTCCGGCACTGTAATATTTTAAGCCCTTATCCAAATCAGGATGAACATCGCTAATTGCAGATTTCGGATAAATTCTTGTTGCTGTTGTGTTATAGTTCTCATAATCAACATCAGCAACAATATTACTTGCCGCCCCTACTGAATGTATCGGCACAACTCCCAGTGAAACGGTGTACGCTGCACACAAAACCTTTACAAACAATTTCTTTCCTTTCATTTTAATACTTCCTTTCAATTTTTTTTATTTATTTAACAAAGCAATGCTTTGCAAAATACTTATTCTGTTAAAAATTCAAGCTCAAATACGTTGCTGTTTGAAGCCGCACCGCCGCCGAATAAAACATAAATGTCATGTAAGCCTGCGGATATTGTACCGTTAATGGCTGATTTTGCCTCACAGGCTGTTGTCCAGCTTTCACCATTAAATGTAAGCTCGGCAATAGGTGTATTGTTCAAATCATCAAGTATTATTTTTGCAGTGTTGCCCGAATGATTGGCATCTGTCGAATAGGACATACGAACCTTATTAAAATCTCCCTTCAGGTAACGACCGCTGTAGCATACCCATGTACCGGCAGTTGTTCCGTTAATTCTCGTATCGTCATATCCTACCAATGAGCCGCCGCTTGTATTTCCTCTTTCATCAAAATATCCGCAATATATGAGCTTAGAGGAATTATCTCCGGGGCGTACTCCCATATGTGAGGGAGCAACAGACAGATACTTTGCCGAGTTGACCGTCGGGAAGGTTATGTAAATATCATGAACTCCCGAAACCGGAGCCGATTCAAGAGTATCGGTAATCCTGTTACTTATATCCGGTGCGGTGGACTTCAGACTCTTCGACAGTATCTTTGTACCGTTTGCTGAATCAATCCGAACCTCAATTTTATCTGATGATGAATAGCAATTTGCCTCGTAGGTAATTTTTAGGGCATCGGATTCTGTTCCGAAATCAACACCGGATATTTTTACGCTGTCCTGTGTTGATGACGGTTTAATTGCCTGTCCGTCAACGGTTATTGCGCTTGACAGCTCGCCGGTCTTGAAATAATAAATATTTTCAGTACCTGCTGACGGTGTTAATCCTCCTATTTCCGAAAGAGTCGAACCCGATTTATAAGCAACTCCGCCGGCATAGTCCGATTCGCTGAGCGTTCTCTTTCCTCCCGGTTTACAGAGAAGATTTACATTATCCCAATCAAAGGAATTTGTATTCGGCATTTTATCCTGACCGCCCACATTACGGACTGTCGTTACAAAAGCTCCCTTCTCATTTGTATAGAAGCATGTATTCTGATAAATTTCCGAATCCGTATTTCCGGCATCGAGATAAATTCCAACGTCAAAGCCGTCATATGCGTAATAATCCCAAAGCAGATTATTATGGAATTTTGTTTTAATTATATCGTCGCCCACTCCGACACCGTAAGCATAGTAAAGTCCGCCGTCACGACCCGACATTATTCCGCCCTCATAAAAATCGTTATAGGCAATATCCATTGCGGCAAATCTTGTAGGCTTCTGTGACAAAAGCATTGTGTAGCTGCCGTTTATAGCTATAGGGCTTCTTCCGCATTTTGAAACAGAATTGTAGTAAACAGAGTGTCCGCCGAAGCAGGGCTGGCAATCATAGTTTGCCGGATTAACCTTCCACGGCTCAAAGGCTATAAATATTCCCTGACACATTGTTCCCACATAACCGCACTCGGTTAAATTATTGTTATATATATAGGAATATTTTCCTGCTATATATAATCCTGCTCCTGCCGATGTATCAATATTGCAGCTTTGAACTATATTGTCCGAACCGCCGATATAAATTCCGACCTCACCTCTTGCCTGGGCACCTGTTTCCGACTCGTCATTTCTGTTGTCAATGTATCCCTCACGATTATCGGCAAACCATGTAAAATGTGATATATATTTAAAATCACATTCATCAAGCATACACAGCTCGGAATCCTTCATATTAACACTGCCCGAAAAGCCCTTAATATTTCTTATCGTTATGTTCTTTCTTCCTGTCAGATCAAACAACAACTGACGTGCCTTATATTCAATAACGGCATTATCGGGTGTTATGTTCTCCGGCATAATAATGTAGAGAGTTTTACCCTTGATTGTCCATTCTCCCGGCATATCAACCGCACTGACGTGCTCGGTCAGATAGCCATAGTCAGTATCGGAATAAGCGTCGGAATATCCAAGATAACCAAAGCTTACACCGCCGGGAACTCCCTCTTTTCCATTCAAGCGAATATTTCCTTCACTGCTTTCCTCAACCATACCGGCTACCGTTTCCCAACCTTCATGTACAAGTCCCTGGAAAACAGAATACTTCCAATAGTTTTTCTTTTTTTCTGTCAGGGATTTTTCCGATGTTAATACAAATTTATTCAGATTGTCGCTGTTGGAAATGTCGCCCTCCATAGGCCATAGCTGACAAAGGTCAACATAATCACTCATTGCAATTCTTCCGTCAACATTCGGAGCATTGGGGTGTCTGCCCTGTGCATATGCCTCACCGTTAATAAATACCTGATTTCTAAATTCCTTTGCTTCGGGTACCTTGGCAAAATATGTGTTATCCTTATATTTTGCCATTTTTGTGATTTCGTCCGCACCGCTCACCGTTACGTCTTCCCCGTCAGCGCCCTCAATTACAATCGGTGCTCCGGGTACTCCGTCATTCTTTGGTGTGACCGTTTCCCTGTATATTCCTTCGTGAACGATAATCTTATCGCCTGCCTTTGCAACGGCAGCGGCGGCATTGATTGTCTTATAAGGCATTTCCTCTGTTCCGTCGTTTTCATCATTTGCATTCGGATGATTTTGTGAAACGTGAAGCACGTTTCCGTTTATACTCTGTACAACGTCAATTCTTCCCTTTATATATGCAGTCAAATCCGAATTGTTCTTAATGCCGTCAATGCGGTGCTTTTCGTCTATGACGGTCAGACCGTCAGAATAATATGCTTCCATTCCGAATATGTCGGCAATATATGTAATCGGGAGCAGCTTTTTTTCGTTTCGGACAATATAGGCATACTGTCCGTCAGTCTGTTCATCACCGTTTATAAAGGTACAGCCCGATGATGTAAATACAAGCTCACCTATGTCCTTTTCCTTGACGATTACAGAACCGTCGGCATTTTCTTCGACCAAAACTCTCAATGCTTCTCTTACCGCATCCTGGGTTACATAGGTCTGGTTATTCTCCCTTACCGGCTTAAGACTTATATCCTCGGTTGAAAGATACCTTCTCGCATTTCTGATTAAGCAAAGTGAAGAATTATCCGAAAATACCGCCGCAGTCTGCAATGCTGCCTCATTTGGCGTATAATCTATTTCCGCAAAATCCGATAGTGTGCCGTAAAAATACTTATCCTCATCACGCAGAGCCGTAATCGAATTGATTTGAACAGCACCTAATGTAGAGGTATTTTCAAGCTCAATGGTTCTTTTTCCCCGGCTTTCCGGTTGAGAAAGTGTCACTGTAGTTTGCGTTGTATTCCTTGCTATTGGCACTCCAACGCTCGATCCGGTCTCGGTAAATGTAATATTAATCTTTCTGCTTAATGCATACGAATTGTGCGTCAAAGTCACACCCTCGGTAATAAACGGCATATAAGTGTTAATCGTTGTCGATTTTCCGGCATTAACGGTTATATTATTACCGTTCAACAGCTGTTCGGTTTTCTGCACCGTTTCCTCTGCCGCATATGCAGCAATATTCCCGAAAGAAATACACACCGCAATAACACACAGCAATAAATTTTTAAATATCCTGTTTCTCATTGTAATATACACCTTCTTTCTGTTATCCGCATACTGCCCGTTATCGGGCAGTATGCATTATGATTTTTTTATCCTTGTGTTCTGTTATATTCTGTGTTGACCACCCTCGTTGGTACATCCTCTGTTGTATGGAAGAAGGTCACATCATAAATATCGGTACAGCATCCGTCTCCGTCAAATTCCAGGAATACTTGATGCAGACCTGTTGTTGATACACGATCCGGCAAAGCAATAGAATGAGTTACAAACTTATCCCAGCCTGCACCTTCAACCTTGAACTCAGCCGCAGGAGGATTGTCTCTGCTGTCGATATAAACTCTGACAACTCCGCCGTCCCATTGTCCTTCAGTACCATATGTAATGCTTACATGACTGTAGTTATCGTAGAGGTATACATTTTCAAAGCTTGCCCAATAACCGCCCCAGGTACCTCTCATGCCGATAGATTTTGCTTCCGGAGGCAGCTCTCGTTTCTTCCAGCCTGAGCCCCAGGTTCCAACATCAACAAGATCTTCGCAGCAAATCACTGTAGCGCTTCCCGACTCATTCTCATTCTGGATAACCTTGTAGGGCTTTGGCGTAATGCTTAAATAGCTTACGGAATTAACCTCGCCTAACTTGATATACAAATCATGAACTCCCTCTATGGGAGAAAGCTTTATCGTTTCGGTATCAATCTGATACATTTTGGGTGCTTTCGACTTAAATGATTTTACCGCTATATTTTCTCCGTCAAAGCTGTCGGCATATATTGAAATATTGTCCTTTTTATCATAGTAATTGCCCGTAAACGCAATTTCAATTGAACCAAGACCTGTCAGATCAACATTTTTAATTACCGCAAAATCCGATGTTGAGGAAGGACGCATTGCACCGGTTTCCTGTTTCTCCCATTCTCCCGTAAGCTCAATGTCCTCAGCAAAGTAATAGGTTTTTGTTGTTTCCGGCTTCGGTGTTATTCTTCCGATCGGAGAAAGAGTTGAGCCTGATTGGAACACAAACTTGTTGGGATAATCATCAACGGTAAGTCCCTCTTTTCCTTCGGGAATGTACATCGTAACACCGTAATTCCAATCGCAGGTATTAACCTTATGCATTGTCTGTCCATTTTTGTCCTCGTTATAGCTTGTCAGCTTATAGTTTCCGACCTCATCGGTACAGAACGCCACGTTACAGGAGCCGTCCATTTCGGTAACCCCGGCATCATAGTACATTGCACCCTCATAACCGTCATATACATAGTAATCCCAGAAAAGGTTTTTGTGCATCTTTGTTCTTATTATATTGTCACCCATCTGTGTACCGTGTCCGTAGAATATACCTCCGTCACGTCCCGAGTAAACACCGCCTGCATAGAAATCGTTATATGCAATATCCATTGCCGCAAATCTTGTTCCCTGAATGTCCTGAACCCATGCCTCATATAAATTGGAGGTGATCAACGAACCTCTGGAGTTTCCCCAGACGGTATTGTAATATATTGCGAAGCCTCCTCTCCACTGATCCTTAGGCTTCCACTCTTCAAAGCCTATATAAATTCCGCCGGTGGTCGTACCCAGATAATTGGTCTGTTCGAGGAGATTATTATAAATGTAGGTTGTTCTTCCGGCAAGGTAAAGTCCCGATATAGCCGAAGAATAAATTCTGCTGTTTTTGAACACATTGTCCGCACCGCTGATATAAATACCTGCTCCGCCGTTTGCATGGTCTTCATTTTCGGAACGGTCATTGAAATTATCTATGTAACCCGTTCTCTGATCCGCACACCAGATTGAATGTGAGGTATATTCAAAGTTACAATCATCTATAATACACATTTGCGCATCAAGCATACTTATACTTCCGCCGAAGCCATGAATATTCTGCACCTTTATATGAGATTTTTTTCTCAAATCAATTAAAAGTGTGCGTGCTTTGTATTCAATTACGTCATTATCAAAGTCAAAGCCCTCGGGCGGAATAATGTATAAAAATTCATCATCCATATACCATTCGCCGGGAACGTCAACGGTATTTAAAGAACCGGTGATAAAGCCGTTATCTCCGTCAAGAGGTGCGGTGTAGCCAAGCCATCCAAAGCTCAAGCCATGCGGACTTCCTTCATCAAGGGAATGTCTTACCCAGCCCTTTCCGCTTGAGGTTATAACTGCCTGTGAACGACTCCAGCCGTGTCCCTGGAACAGGTTTATAACGGAACCCTTCCAATAATCGGGCTCCTCCTGATCAAGAAGAGTATCGGAAGTAATATAGTTTTTTCCGTATTCCTCATTCGATCCAAGACCTTTCATATCTCCGATTGTTGCCCAGTAGGGATTCAAGCCGAGCTTTTCTTTAATATTGGGTACAGTCGGGTGATTGTCCTCGTTGGGATACCTTCCCTCGGCATACGGCTGTCTGTTAATCCAAATCTGTTTTTTGTTCCAATCCATTGTGTTCGGAACATTGGTTATGTATATATCACCCTTGTATGGTCTGAGCTTGCCGACTACCTCGGAGGCATTTAAAATAACCTCTTCACCCTCGGCACCCTTAAGCGTTATCGGTGAGCCCTGCAAGCCGTCATTTTTAAATTCAACGGTTTCACGATAGTCGCCCTCGTGAACAAGGATTGTATCGCCCGCCTTTGCAACGGCAGCGGCGGCATTGATTGTCTTATAAGGCATATCCTCCGTTCCGCTGTTTGTATCATTTGCATTCGGGTTCTTCTGTGCAACATGAAGCACCCTGCCGTCTGTCTTAACCGCAGCAATAGCTTCCTTTGCATAGTTAATCACATCGGCATCATTCAGTACAGCATTGATTCTGGTCTTTTCTTCTACGATTATTACACCGTCACGATATTCAACAACCTTGCCGAATGCCTCACTGACAAACCTCAGCGGCAGGCAGTAATGCTCACCGAATATTTTCATGGTAGCATTCTCTCTTTTTTCGCTGAAAATATCGCTTATTGTACATCCGTTTTCATCGAACACCATCGTAATGCTGTCCTCATTCTTTACGGTAATTGTTTTGTTTTCTCTGTCCTCTTCCACACACTCACGAAGCATCTCTCTGACGATTTCCGTCGGTATGTAGGTAATTCCGTCTATAACAACCGGCGTAAAATCAAGGTGGTCGGTACACAAATATCTCTTTGCGTTTCTTACAAGCGCAATCGGCGAGCTAACCGACAATACGGTTGCCGTTTGCAGCTTTTCTTCATAGCTTGTATACGCAATTTCTGTAGGCCTGTTTCTTTCGCCGTAATCATGCTCTTTTGCATCGGGTATCATATTCCATTCAAGAAACGTTACCGGTCCCGAGCATTCAATTGTTATTGTCTGCATTTCTGCGGTCAGGGCAATCGGGAAATTAACCTCCTTCTGATTCAATTTCGAGTCAAGTCTGAAAGAAATCTCTTTTCTTGAGGGTTCAAAATACATTTTTACATCAGTATCCTGAGCTGCATTGTATTTTATTTTAACTCCCTGAGAAATAAACGGAAATTCTATCTTCATTACCGCTTTTCCCGAATTAACGGTAAGAACCCCGTCATAAAATCCGCCGTCCTCACAAACAGCACTCTCCGGTATCGCTGTTTCCGGGGTTTGTGCAACCCCGACAGCATAAGCATTAATATTTGCAAGCAGTACACTGATGCATATTAATGACACCAATATCCTTTTTAACCTCATTTTAATCATATTATAAACCTCTCTTTTTTATTTTTCAGGCTTCCAATTCTTCAAGCCCTCCATATAATCAGCATTTACTTCAGCAAACTTTTTGTTTAATGCTTCCATTGCTTCATCGGTAAGTCCGTTGTTTATATATGTGTTTTTCATTTCATTATAGAATTTTTCAAATTCTTCGTCATTCTGAGAACTGAATACAACCTTAATTGCATCCTCAAGTGACTGTCTTGCATCCCAGAATTTCTTAATCTCAGGAACGTAAGATGACCAATTCCACAGCCAAAAGTCTTCCTTGATATCAGGATAATCCTGTGCCGGTTCGACTACAGACCATCTCCATGCCGTTGTGTACTGATCTTCTGTCTTTTCACCGCGCTTTGCATACTGAACCTTGGGATTATATTTGCTTGCAAAAGGATTAAAGTTGCTGACAATAGGTACCCACGAGCTGAAGCCGTATTTAACCATCGCATCCGATCCCACATCATACACTCTGTTCTGTTCAAGCTCTTTGTCGGTATATTTAAAGGTTCCGTCAGGCTCAACTGTGTAAAGTCCTGCCTTTTCCGGTCCCCAATATGAGAACTTTTGTCCTGCTTCCGAATAGAAGAAGTCAATATATCTCAAAACCTGCTCCAAATCCTCTTCGGTCTTAATATTATTGGTCTTAAAGATTGTCCACTGAACACCGTCATATATCTTATTTGAATTTTTTGCTTTCAAAAATCTGTCAAAATCAATCGGAACGTTTATTAATACCTTTCTGTAGCTGTAATTCTTACCTGCCGCCTTCAGTGCCTCATCTGTAGGGGGAATATCGTTTCCGTAGAGAACCGCATATTCTCCGTTGTTCTTCTTTTGGTCAAATGCTGCCTTATTATCAATTAAAGCTTCTTTTGATGAAAGACCGTCAATAACAAGCTGAGTATAGAATTTCATTTGATTTTTGAACCATTCCTGATCAATGGTACGAACTAATTTCTTTGTCTTGACATCCCAATAAGTAAAATAGTTTACCTCGCTGCCCGGAGTACCTTCAATTCTATTAAACATTGAGAGCAAATTCCAGTTATCTCCGCCGTCATGAGTGTAGAACGGCCAAACCTTTCTTCCGTTTTCGGTGAGTCCGAGATTGTTAATGTCCTCAAGAAGCTTTCTTAAGCCGTCATATCCGTCAATTGTCACATCGGTCATATCCTCTTTGGTAAACTCACCTTTATCAAGATACAGCTGTTTTATTTCAGCCTGCGTCTTAGCTTCGGGGTAAAGCATTTTCAAAATGTCATCACGCACCCAAATCCAACCCCTCGTTTCCTCCGGTGTGATAAGCGTTTCATAATCCTTTTCATCATATTCGTCGTTCATATATTGAGCTGCACCGCCGGCACACTGCATCCACGACCACATTTTTCCGTCCATCTTCAAATTTTCATATGCCTGTTTTGTTTTTTCGTCGGAATTAACAATCTTCATATAGTTATCCATATATTTCGGAATGTATTCCGTCAAATCCCATATCTTGTCATTGTCAGCCAATCGTACCATAAGATTGGTTTCAAGATTGAATGCAACATCGGGCCAGCTGTTTGTTGCAATTATTTTAGAGATTTTTGACTCTCCCGTTTCACCGTTGTTATCAAAGGAATTTTTAGTATCCCATGATATACCGGAAATTCTTGTCAGCTCATCATTTACTGTTGTATCCTGGGCCTTTTTTCCTATACTTGGGCTTGAGCCGTTGCAGAACCAGTACACAAGGTTCATTTTCTTTCCTTCCCAGTCCTTCATTTCGTCAATTACATTGACATTGTTTCCTTCCACATTAATGCTTGACGAAAGTCCCGTACCTCCTTCCTCCTCTTTCTTTGTGCAGCCCCCTAAGGCTGCTGCACAAAGACTTACTAAAAGTGCTGTTGAAATAATTTTTTTCCCTTTCATACTTTTTTCTCCCTTCTTTTTTTATCCTTTAACCGAACCTAAGGTTATACCTTTTACAAAGTATTTCTGTAGGAACGGATATACACATATAATAGGTAACGTTACAATAATAATCTGTGCCGCCTGCACCGATTCGGTCGTAACAGACATACTTTTCATAAGCTGTTCCACATTTTGTCCGTGTTCTATTGCATTTTGAACAAGCTCGGTTATTCGCTCGGTTTCCTTTATGGTCTGCATCAGCTTATACTGAAGTGTGTAAAGCGAGCTGTCCGTTATATAGTACATTGTTGTTGTCCAATCGTTCCACGCTCCCACTGCAGTCCAAAGAGCGATAGTTGCAAGAATCGGCTTTGACAGCGGAATTATAAACTGTAATAAAATTCTCCCCTCTCCGCTTCCGTCAATGCGCGCCGCTTCAATTATTTCATCCGATATACTTGAAGAAATATACGAACGGATAAGCATTATGTTATAAAATGAGAATACAGCCGGTAATACATAAACCCAAAAATTATTCAGCAAATGCATTTTTGAAAAAAGCACATATTGAGGAATCAGTCCTCCCGATATAAACATCGGTATAAGGAAGTATACGTTTACCACCTTCATTCCCCAGAGGTTTTTTCTCGAAAGTGTATATGCCGTCATAAACTGTACAAGTATGCTTAATACAACAAGTATAACAACACGCAGAACCGTTATGAGTGCAGCCATATACATATCTCTGTCTTTCAGAAGAACCTTGAAGTTTTCGAGCGTAAATACTCTCGGCACAATGGTTATTCCTCCTCTTAAGCTGTCGGTTCCGTCATTTAGCGCTTTTGCTAATACATTAAGATACGGCAAAAGAGTTACCAAAATAATTAAAATCATAAAAATGAAATTAATAATTGAAAAAACCGCATAACCCTTGCCTTCGTTTCTCATATGATTTATTTTCATAGCGGCTTATTCCTCCTTTCATATAAGTGAAACATCATCGACACGTTTTGAAATACTGTTTGTTATCAGAACAAGAATAAGACTGATAAGACCTTGAACAAAACCGAATGCCGTTGATACCGAATAGTTACCGCCTGTGATACCCTGTTTGTAAATGACGGTTGAAATCACTTCAAAATCTATGTACACATTCTGTAATCCGTATATCAGTTCAAAATCGGAATTGAACAGCGAACCTATTCTTAAAATAAACAGCATAATTATCGTTGTCGATATTGACGGAATAGTTATATGCAAGCATTGACGAAATTTACCCGCTCCGTCAACTATTGCTGCCTCATATAGTGATGAATCCACTCCCGATATTGCTGCAAGGTAGATTACCGAGCTCCAGCCGAGTCCCTTCCAATTTGACAGAAGCAATATATTCGGTACGAAAAGATTTTGCTTTGTTAAAAACAGTTCTCTCGGCGTATCGTCTCCGAACAGCCATATACGCACATCATTTAGTATTCCGTACTCGCTGAATATTGATACCGCCATACCGATAACGGCGATGGTTGACAGGAAATGCGGAAGGTAGGAAACCGTCTGCGTAAATTTTTTAAACATTCCGTCCTTTAATTCATTCAGCATAAGCGCAAAGATTATCGGAAGTGGAAATCCAATCACAATTCCCAGAAAGCTCAGCCACACTGTATTTAAAATAGCCTTTGAAAACTCAGGGACAGTGAATATTGAAATAATATTATCAAATCCCACCCAATCACTTTTAAAGCCCTTGAACATATCGTAGTCCATAAAGGACATCAACAGTCCCGGAAGCGGACAGTAGGAAAAAATAAATACAAGAATTATTCCCGGAATAAGAAAAATATAGAGCATTTTATTTTTTTTGATACACGTTAACGCCGACTCCCGTTTTTCGGTGTTATTCGTTTTTTGTTTTTTTGCAATAAACATAAAATTGACCTTCTTTGCTGATATTTTCGAGATGCGACTCTTTACTCTAATTATAGCAGAAGGTCAATTTTTTGTGTATGACTTTTTTATTTAAAATCTTGATGTTTTTATTCTATCGGCAGAATAATCATAACGTCGGTATACTCACCCATATGCGATTCAACGGAAATACCGTACTCTTCTCCGCATATCAGCTTTACACGCTCATTTACATTTGCCATTCCCACTCCGTTTTTTTCTACGCTGCCGTTTAATATTTTTTCGGCAGTACTCATATCGATTCCTATGCCATTATCACGAATAGAAATTTTAAGATTATCCTTTTCTTTTGTTATATCTATATCAATCCTCGGTTTAAACTCCGAATCTCTCATTTTGGGAGTCACACCATGCATAACGGCATTTTCGAGAAGGGGCTGAATTATCATCGACGGAATTATCATATTTTCCGTTTCAGCCTCTGCCCGTATATTAAATTCAATTCTGCCGTTATATCTTAATGACAGCAGCCTTGAAAAGCTGTCTAACAGCTTTATTTCTTCCTTTATCACAATTTTTCTTGAAGAGGAAGAAAAAACGCTTTTTAGAATTCTGTTTATGTCAAGTATTGCCTGCGACACCTCAGCATCATTATGCTTCATTGCAACAATTCTGATTGAGGCAAGCGTATTATGCAGAAAATGAGGATTAATCTGATAATTCAAAGCGCGTATATCCGACTCCTTTTTCTGCTTTTCCTTTTCCTTTACCTCATCAATCATATCGGATATTTTATCAAGCATCCTGTTATATCCGTTCATTATATCGGTAATTTCGCCCCATCCACTGACACGTACCTTTTTGCCTAAATTATTCCGGGATATATTTCTCATATGCTCCGCCAGAACCTCTATAGGCTTTGTTATCTTGTTTACTATTGTAACGTAAATCATCAGTGCTACTAGTGAAAGGGCTATTATGAAAATGATAACAAGCCTGCGCATTTCGTTTGTTTTTTCATAAAGCACATCATTATCGTAAATTTTCAAGTACCGGAAATCCGTCAGCCCGGAGCTGTAATGGGCAAACGACACATTTTTCTTCGACAGTATATCCGTTTTCATAACTCCTTCGTTTTGTGAAAACAACGTTTCGATCAACGACATATCTTCATTGAAAAGCTCGATATATTGTCCACGTCCGATACCGGAAAGCATCATACCGTTGCTGTCAAATATCAAAAGCGAGTTGTCTCCCACATCGCCGAAAGCGTCGCTGAAAATATTGTTCTTTACATAAATATAAATCTGAGCAAGCTGTTCGTAGCCGTTATCTCCGTTCAAACGGTTGTAGGTTGTAACCGCCATTATTATATTCTCGTCAAAGCCCTGCGTTTTTAAGAAAGAATTCCCAAACCAGGTAAGCATACCGGGTCTTTCGTCAAATCTGCCGTACATGATCTGAAGTCGCGTCGCATCAATCGAATTAACCCGAACATTATATGTATAAGCGTTTCCCGCCTTAGTAACACAAGCAATACCGAAAATATCTTCATTATCAACAGTACAGCTTTTTATCTGTGAGGCAAAAAGCTCATAGTTGAGATTATCCTCACTGAGTATTTGTTGAATATCCGTATTTGCACATATATTGTCAACGGTCTTTTTAATATTTTTATATCGTTCATATATCGTCTGATCTATATTTTTTAACTGACTTACAGAGGTCTGCTCCACATTTTCAGTCATCTGTTCGAGAGCAACCGTACTTATATATATCATACACACAACCATTGGTATTATAGATATGAAAATAAACATTATTAAAAATTTGTTCTGAAGACTGCCCTTTGCTCTTATCAATTTTTTCAAACTTCTTCCTCCTACGGTCTCTCGATTTCCTTAGGCCACTTTTTGAAATAGCTATAAAATATTCTGCTGAAATTTTCATAGTTTGCATATCCGACCATTTCAGCTATTTCATACAGCATATACTCGCTGTTTTCAATTAATCTCATTGCCTCTTTCATTCTCACCTCTGTAAGATATTTTTTAAGGCCAACACCCGTTTTCTTCTTAAATTCACGGCTCAGTTTCTGATATCCGACATTAAACTTTTCGGATATACTTTCTAAAGAAATCTTCTTATAGTAATTTTCATCAATATATTGTTTTACCCTGGGTATCAGTGCAACATTCTCGTTTGCTGTTTTTGAAAGCTTTAAAAGCTCCTGCCGTATAAAAATTTTCAATTCATTTAATGTTCCTACACTCATTATTTTTTTGTATTCGCTTCTTATCGTGTTTTCAAACATAAGCTCTTTCTGGATTTTGTTAATTTCAAGGCAGCACATATCACAGAATTCGCAAAGCTCTCCGAGTTGCCCATCAAAGGCATCGATATTCATACATTTGTCAATTATTCCCGCAGCCGACTCAAAATCATATTTAGCGATTGCCGACGAGAAAGTCAATATCATTTCTTCCAAATTTACCTTTCGATAATTTCTGAATTTCTTTTCAATGTTACGATAATTCAGCGGCACGTTACGCCCATAAACAAAGGTATAATCAACGGCACACCTTGCCTTGTCGTAAAGCTTCTTTAATTCTTGCCCGGAATCTTCAAATCCGCACCAGCCGCTGCAAACGGTAAAGCCGAACACCGTTTCAATGTTACGGCACAAACTCTCGGCAATGCTTTGCGTTCTTTTTTCCGAATTCTTTTCATTTGCATCCGAGATAACAAGAAGAAATTCATCATCCTTCATCTGTGCTACTTCTCCGACCTGCTCATTTTCGAGCAATTCTTCCATAACATTCATCAAACCGTATTTTAAAAGCTCACTTTCCATATTCCAGTCATCTTTTAAGACCGTTGCGTAATCAAGAATCTTTATCACGGCAACAGAAAGATTTTTTTCCTTAATTCTCAAGTTGATACCGCAATCGGATATTTTTTCGATGCCCAAAACAAACGCTTTGATTCTGTCTCTTTTATACTGTAGATTTTTCTCCTCATCCAATTTTTTTCTCTGAAATGATATACTGTTTATCAGCTTGACAAGCACACGGGTAAGCGTCTCTTCATCAATCTCGCTCTTTAGGATATAATCCGAAATTCCAAGCTTGAACGCTTCCTTAACCATATGAAACTCACTGTAACTGCTCAGAATTACAATTTTACTTTCAATCCCCTCGCGGATTATGTTTTTTATCATTGTAAGTCCGTCCATCTGAGGCATCTTTATATCTGTTATTACAATATCCGGGCACAACTCTTTGATTGCGTCAAGTCCGTCAATTCCGTTGTCGAGCACGGCTTCAACTTTAATATTGATTTTATCCCAGTCAATATAGTTTTCCAAAAAATCAGCCATATACGGCTCATCCTCTACTATTACTAATCTATTCAATGTACCCGCCTCCTCATAAAATACAATCTTGTTCGGAGCAATCTTCGTTTTTTACACAGTCATATTCGTTTAAAAACTAATACTATATTAAGATTATATCACATACATACGTAATTTGCAACTAATTTCACTCACCCATTTTCAACCTGCATTTTTATATTCTCAGACATATTAATCTTACAATTATTTTACCAAAATTTTATAGATATGTGTATGACTTTTTTGTTAATATTCTTGATGTTTTTATCTGACTAAGACCGCTTTCTTTATATTCTTTAATGATTTCTTTCCACTCTTCCGGTGAATGTTTCATTTGCATCGCCTCCTGAACCTATTGTAACATATTGGTTCGACAGTGTAAATGTGTGTATCATTTGACGCTTACCTAAAATTCAACGATTACACACAAATTCAACGATTATAGAAAAAAGAGAAAAATTCCATTACGGATTTCTCACCGTAGTGGCACATTTTTTATTTCAGAAACTCGAATGTAATAGAGAAAAACCGCTTCATACTGCGGGTTTTAGACAGTTTTTGATAAAAAGAAAAGACCGACTATTCTATCAAAATAATCAGTCTTATGTGGTGCTCGAGGTCGGGGTCGAACCGACACGGGAATCGCTTCCCACAGGATTTTAAGTCCTGGGCGTCTGCCAGTTCCGCCACTCGAGCATATATCCGACAACGAAATATATTTTAACACAAATATGAAATTTTGTCAATAGTTTTTATAAAATTAACTAAAAAAATTGCCTAATAGTCGTACTATTCAGCTATCCGCACGCCAATAAGACCTGTTACGCTGCAACAAGTTTAACTGTTATGATTGATTTTATCTTTTTAAATATAGTCTCACCTCTACACCACACAAAACTTTGATTTATTAATCATTTCCCGATTACGTTCAACGCCATATTAGGAGAAAATATCTCAAGCAGCACCGACCGAGCCTATACACGAGGCTGATGATAACGTGCAGGATAACGGAGCATCTGCCGGAGGTGGAGCGGGCAGCAACCGAGCAGATACAGAGCATCATTCAGAAGATGGCACAGACCAAGGGCGTAACCGAGGAGCTGAAAGCGAAAAATCCGATGATGTGGGCAAATATGATTGCTCAGTACAGCTTTACCCGAAAACAGCAAGAAGCACTTGATACTCTTTTGGAACAGGACGAAGTGCTGATTTCAGCTACACAATCCCTTGCGGTATCAGATGCAACAGTGCAGGATATATTAAAAAACCTGCCCGACAGTCTATCGCCGGAGCGTAAAAAGGTAATCAAGGCAGTTTGTTCATTGGTCAGCAAGGTCAATTACTTTTGGGGCGTTTTCCTCCGTATTTTTTTGTATATCATATATAGTGACTTATTTTTTGTGCATAACCGAGAAAAATATCTGAATCAGCAAATTGAGTTGATTATTTGCCTATTATATGCTATACTATAATAGTATTATTGTACCCGAAATTAATATTAGACGGAAGGTGAGGAACAATGTTATGAAATCAGCGAATAAAGTAAAAATGCGAACAAGTATTATTGTATTATTCTTCATTATTGTTGCCGCTTTCTGCAAATATGCATATCTTTTGTCAGATGTGGTACTATTTGACAAGTTTGCGGTTTTTGTTCGTGTATTTATATATATCGGATTGTTTTGTGCTTGGGCTGTTCCGATTAATAAGCGTATTCTTCACGCTCAGGTTCGCAAAACACTTATTACGGTAGCAATAATAATGATATTTTGGCTGACAGTCAGAGAATTCAAGTGGCGTTTGGTTATTGATTTAACTGCACTTCGCTATTGAAACACAGTTAACACTTTTACAAAATGCAGTCAGTTATTTTTCAGGGCGCCCTCATATCATAATGGGCACCTTTGAAGATGTTCAAATAAAAGCTTCTGAAATAAAGGTAAAGCTATCTCTTGACGGATATATTCTCCAAAATGATGTATTTGAAAAACTGATTGTTTCTGCTGCCGGTGAATGCGTTACGAATTGTGTTCATCACGCACACGGCAGTCAAGTTAATGTAAAAATTACTGAACAAAATAATTTTTACAAGGTTGTTATTACAAATAACGGTACAGCACCTAAAGAAAAAATAGTCGAAGGCGGAGGGCTGTCAGCCTTTCGCAAAAGCATTGAATCTGCCGGCGGAGAAATGTATGTTTCTCACAGTCCTGCATTCTCACTGATTTTAAATTTGCCGGGAAAGGAGAAAGAACTATATGATTAACACTATTATTGTAGAAGACAATATCTATATGCAAAACCATTTTTCGAGTATGCTTGCAGGCGATGAAAGATTTAACCTTATTGCTTCGCTGCGTGATGCATTTGAGGCTGAAAAGGTCTGTAAAACCGAAAATGTTGATTTGGTGCTTATGGCTGTTATTAATCGCACTCTTGCAGGAGAACGTATATTCCCCGATACATCTCCCAATGTGGAAATAAAGGATATGTTCTCCGATGATATTACGCCAAGGCAAATTGATATTCTTAGGCGTTTTGTAAAAGGGATGACGTATGATGAAATTGATGAAGACCTGAAACTAAGCAAAAACGGAGTACGCTGGAATTTGGATCAGATAATAGAAAAAGGCGGTTTTCAGAATAAGCACGAGCTGTTAGCAGCCGTTATAGAAAACAACTCATTGTAACAACACTTGAAAGCCCTGCCCTGAAAACACTTTTGAGCCTGCGAAAAAAAGTCTGTAAATTTCAAGCCTTCTGTGGTAGAATAGAAATACAAACCACAGGAGGTAATTTTTATGGCACGGAGAAGAAAGTTAAGCGAAGGAAAGAAAAACATCATAGCAG
>Ga0256406_1001310_pt1 | contig 40815 bp, 39 predicted proteins | sample RumenRJG_03DNA_FD_185986 | JGI IMG/M metagenome (GOLD analysis project Ga0256406, IMG submission 185986) | Bovine rumen microbial communities from Lethbridge, Alberta, Canada - RJG_03 | ecosystem: Host-associated > Mammals > Digestive system > Stomach > Rumen | place: Canada: Alberta | collected... | reverse complement strand
TGAACTTCAGGCCGGGAAAATCCTTTGCGAAAAGAGATCTTCCGTACAGGGAATCGGCCGTCTTCAGTCCGCAGAACCCATGTGTTGCGTAGATGGCGGAAAGGGCAAAGACAAGCATGGCCTCATCTGGATTAAAGACCTTCAGGAGGAGTCCGTATTCCTGAACGGAAAGCTTCGTGGCGAGGAGATATTCCCCATAGTCGAAGCAGGTTATCCTGTCCTCGGAACATTTAGAGGAATTCGGACAGTACCCGACTCCGGGAACAATCTTCCCGAGCAGCTTTCCGGAACTCGTCTTCCACTTTCCCGTCTTCTCGTCCTTGTATTGCGAATGGGAGTAGACGTAATAGCCGGATTTGATCTTCTTGACAATCGTCCCCCTCGGCTTCAGAGCCAGAATCTCTGGCGGAACGGTGTAGTTTCCCATGGCGTTTCTCCTATACATATCGTGTACATAACTATTATACCGGGAATCGTCGTGGAATGGAAGCGGAAACCAAAGAAAAAGGGACTTTTCAGCCCCTGCAAGGTCATTTCTTACCTTGGAATCCGATTTATGTACCTAATTCATTGATTCGTCATGATATAGGCGATCCAGATGACCGTCCAAGAGAAGACGATGAGCAATACGCCGACCAGGATCTGGATGATTCCGGCGGTGACGTCCTTATGCGCGATGCTGAGGACGCCCCAGACGATCAGGGCGACGCCCATGACCGTGACGAGAATCTCCATCAGATGCGTGGCGGTTCCGGTTCCTCCGATGAGGAACAGGATGCCGAGGACAATCAGAAGCAAAGCGTAGACAGCGACGGAAGTAGAAATTTTACGGCGGGATTTAGACATGATTGTATAGCTCCTAAAAGATACGGAAATATTATAGAACAATAGAAAACGGGCGGAAGGCCCATCTGATCAGATTTCGAACATCGAGGTCTTGTCGATGAGGTCGGGGTTGTCCTTGACTTCCTTCAGTTTCTTCGCTTTCCTTACGGAAGGATGGGACTTTTTGTCCTGCCGGTCGATCTCGGAGAGAAGATCCTTCTCGTCCACGATCTTCAGACGGAACGAGAAAAAAGTCCGAATGATGAGGAAGGTCTTACCGTCGTCTTTTTCGGAAAAGGTGAACGGAGTCTCGAACGTGAAGTTCTTGTTGTCCTTCAGCTTCAGGTCGTATTCCCCCGGTCCGATCTCGAGATTCGAGATGTTGGTCTTGTCCGTGAGATCGAGTTCCTTGCCCCCGTTGAAAGAGACCCTGAGATGCGTGTGGAACGTGTAGTAAGCAGGAACGAGATAATAAACTTTTAATTTCATAAATTCGGGAAATCATCCTTCCGGAATTACTCTAGCACAATCGAGAGGAAGAATACGTGAAAACGGCCCTTACTCCTTATCCGGCCAGACGAACGTGCAGTTGAGGTCGTTCTCCCCGTTATCGACTAAGATGTCCTGTCCCGTGCAGGAAGTGTTGACTCTGGTGAGGAAGTACGCCCATTTCGCGCATTCCTCGGGCTTTGTCCATTTCTTGAGCGGAGTGACGTCCATGATTCGTTTCATCAGTTCAGGATCTTGCGTGACCGGCTTATTGAGGTCAGTCCAAACGCCGCCGAAAGAAATCGAGTTGCACGTGGCGTGATATTTCTCCGCCAGTCTCCAGGCGACGTTCTTCATATATCCGACTACGCCCGCTTTGGAAGCGCAGTAGGCCGGGAATTCGTACCCGTTCCGCGCCGAGGAGGACGCACTGAAGAGGACGGACTTAATCGAAGGCTGGAACGCGTATTTCTCGACGATGTTCATCGTCCCTTTGAGGTTCACGTCGATGTCGTCCCTGGAGTTCTGGACCCCCGCGTTGGCGTAGAGGACTTCGACGCCAGGAATGTTCGGGAGTTCTTCTTTTTTGGTCATGTCCGCGACGTAGTGCGTGTAACGCGGATGATGGATCGTAGAAGGACGGATGTCGATCCCGCTCACTTCTTCGCCTTTTTCTAGGAAATATAACGCGGTCGCGCGGCCGATGCCGCTTGACGTACCAGTGATGACGACCATCTTACTTTGCCTCCTTGAAAGAAGCCATCGCTTCGAAATATTCTTTTCCGACGCCTTCTTTCTTCCATCTGCGGACGACGAATAGTCCAATCGGGGAGAAGAAGACTTCCATCAGAAGCTCGGCGAGAGCTCCGGTCAAGGCGCCCATCAGAATCTGGACCATGTTCCACCGCGCGCCTTCTCCCCAGAAGATCGGGGCGAACACGTAGAAGGTCAAGAACGAGAAGAGGAAGTTATCGACGTACTGTCCGAAAAAGGTCGAGACGTACGAGCGGACGAAGAAGGCCGCGCCGCCGTCCGGGTTCTTCTTAAACATCTTTCCGACCACGGTGTTCAGGGCGTTATTGAAAAAGCCGCTCGCGACGAAGGCGATCATGGAGTCCATCAAGATGAACCAGGTCCCTCCGAAGATGGAGTTGAACGCGGAGTAGTCGTCCTGCGTCGGGATGGATGAAGCGACATAGAAGACCAGGACGCAGAAGAGATTGACGAATAAAGCGAACACGTTGAGCTTGTCCCCGGCGTCCTGCCCGTAATACTTGGTGACGATGTCCATACAGAGGAACGGGACGAACGAGAGGAGGAATCCCCCGTCGAGCGCGAGCCAGTCGAGCGAAAGGATGGTCTTGTTCGCGAGCAGGTTCATCAGAACGACCGACAGAGTGAAGAAAGCGACGAGCGGAGACGGAATCGAATGGAGAAGCAGATGAAACGACACGAAAAACTTTTTCATAAAAAAATAACTCCTTGGTTTTCGTATTTAACGTGCAGGATTTTAGAAATTAAGTCGAACTGCACGGAGCTTCCTAACGGTTTTCCCCTTAGAAAGAACGCATCCTAAAGATTAGGGGACGCGCAATGACTATACACCTTTTAAAAGCAAAGAAAAAGACTAATTTCCGTCTTGATCCGGGCCGGAAGGTTCTTTTTCTTCCTTCTTTTCTTCTTTTTTATCGAACCAGTGGAACACGTCGAAGAAGAGGTGCTTCTCCTTTTTCTTCTCCGGACTCTCCAATAAAAGTTTCTCCTGCTCGGCGGTATATTCCTCGCTCATTCCCGGCTTGGAGGACAGTTCCTTCACTTGCACTTGGATGGTCTGGTTCAGATCGCGGATGGTCTGGTTAGACAGTTCCATCCGGTAATCCGAAAGATCTTTCAGCCTCAACAGGTCCTGAATCCGGAATTCCTGAAGAAGGACATTCACGGTGTATTTCCCGATGAGGTACGTCATCGCCCCGTTCCCGAGGAACTGCGCGCCCATGTCGATGACCTGTCCGAGCATCTGGACGAGGAAGTTGTTCGAGTCCTTGTTGAAGACCTTTCCGGCCCAGTTCGCGTTCTGCGAGAACGTGTTCAGGCCTAGAGACAAGCAGACCGCCCTGATCACCTTCATCGTAATCTGGTTCATCCGGTAATCGCTCGGGCGGAAGCCGTAGAGGAAGATCAGATCCTTGATGAGCTGCATGTTCTTGACCACGACCACCCCGGCGTCCATCGCGGCGTTCTGGGATAAAGCCGTCAGGCATCCCGTCTCGGTCGCGCGGGCCAAGATGAGCGATTTCGCCTTCTTATAGACGATCCCGTCCTTCCGGAAGGTAATCTTGAGGGCTTCGGCGAGGTCCTGCGCGTCCTGCGAATGGTTCGAAGGGACGTCCGAACCATATTTCAGCGCGAGGGAGATCACCTTGTTAAACGCAGCGAGCTCCTCGGTCTCTTTGGCCGATAAGACGTCCTTCTTATACTGCTTTTCGAGATAATCGAGGATCTTCGCCTGTTTGGAGACGTTCTGAGCGATTTCAAAACGCACGCGGTTGTTCTTCCTTTCGGAAATCTTCCCTTCTTCGGCCTTTCTCGCCTCGATGTCGAAGGAGTGTTTCGAATAGATTTCGCAGATCACCACGACGAAGCAGACCGTGTAAACAGCTAAAAGCACCGCCCCGACGACGTAACCGGCCGTGCTGTTCATGTTGTAGACGGTCGTCACGATCGACGCGAAGATGCCTAAGCCCAGAAGATACACCGCCGCGGACATGGCGATCAAAATCCTCCGGTTCCGTTTCTCGTTCTTGGAACGGGTGACTTTCTCCTGGTATTCGATGAAGGCGAGTTCCTCGTCCGCCCCGGGGCTACCTTTATCGGCGTAGGCGAGGGCTGGATTCAAATTCTTCTTTTGTTTCATACAAATATCTTACACAAAAGAGCCGCGTCCGTGAAAGAAACGCGTTCACGCGCGCCCGATAAAAGAACGTCCGGATACGAATTCTCAATTTAATCGATAAATACCGCTTTTCTCTTATACGGATCGACGATTTCGGTCTCGATTTCCTTAAGGCCTTTAACGAGAACGGAGTCTTTCTTCCATTCGACGGAATACGGAATCCCCTTTTCCTGAAGTTCCTCGGTCGGAGGATAATAGATTCCTTCGCTTTTCCCTTCCTTCAAAGAATAGATTTCGAACCGCACTTTTCCGAACGGTCCGTAAATAGGAAGGACGCTTCCTCCCCGGACGTAGAAAAGAGGCAGATCCGTCGGAAGGACCTGTTCCTTCTGATGCCCGCTCACCGGTTTCTTATTCCTGTACCAGAGAGAGGAATCTTCCGGCAAATCAACCTCCACTTCCGTCTTTCCTTCGTCAAAGACCGGGCAGGCCAGAAGCGAAGAACCGCAACAGAAGCAGTCGGATTCCTCATCGTAACACGGATTTCTTAAGAACACCGGATAAATCAGAGGCTCATAGGAATACGCTGCCTTCACGCCTTCCGAATAAAGATACGGCAACAGACGTTCCCTGAAGGCGAACAGTTTCATGACGCTCTCTTTTAAATCCGGGTAGAGCCACGGCATCGTGGACGTCCCGTCCGGATTCCACGAATGCAGGCAGAAGCGCGGGGTGAAGATCCCGTACTGGATCCAGCGCAGGAAGAGTTCCTTGGTAGGTTTCTCCCCGGCGAATCCACCGATGTCCTGTCCGAAGAAGGGGACGCCGCTCAAGGATAAGGACATCGCGATGTGGTGGTTCCCGCGGAAATCTTTGAACGAAGTCCTGTTATCCCCGGTCCACGTCTGGGCCAGGCGCTGGAATCCCGGCGTGCCCGCGCGGGTCACTTCCATGTGTTTTTTCGAAGAATCTTCCGCTTCGAAGGAGCTTTGCACCATCAGCAACGGGAACAGGGTCCTGATGAGTTTGGCTTTCACGGGTTTACCGAATCCGTCCGCGTACACGTCTTCTTCATGAATCTCGTATTCGTTGTTGTCGTTCCAGAGAGAAGCGTAACCTAAATCCACAAGGTTCTTTTTACAGCATTCCGTCCAGAAGGAATACGCCCCATCGTTGGTGAAATCGAGGTAGCTTCCCATTCCTCCCCAGAATGGGAACAAGGCTGGATTCCCTTCCTTATCTTTTAAAAAGTATCCTTTTCCCTTTAAGAACGGATAGAGCGGATGGTCCGTTAAAAACGCCGGCTTGATGTTCGGAAGGAGATGCAAGCCTTCCTTCTTCATTTCCATGGCGAACGCCTTGGGATCCGGGAACTTGTCCTTATTCCAGTGGAAGACCATCCTCTTCGTCCCGATTTGGGTGTAGCCGCTAGAAAGATAGAACCCGCCACAATGAATCCCGTATTCTTTGCATAACGAGACGAAGTTCCTTAATTCCGCTTCGGGATGATTCGAATCGGTATAGGCCATGGTCGATCCGCAGTACTGATACGTCCATAGAGGCGGAACCATCGACCGTCCGATGAGATAGGAGTAGGACGAGAGGATTTCGCTTAACGAACCGAAGAAAACGTAATAAACGAGGCTGTCCTCTTCGAAATGGACGTACTTGAAATGTTCGAAATAATTGTCGATTTCTCTTCCTAAATCAATCTCCCCGTCGGAGTACGTGTCGTAATAGATCCCGTAATTCCCGACGGAATTCTTACAGATGTAGAACGGAATCTGTTTATAGAGCGGATCGGAAGAATCCGCGTCGTACCCCATCGCGTCCTTCGTGGAGAAACGGTAGAACCTGCCCGCTTTATTGACCGGGCCGGTCTTGTCCCCGAGGCCGTAAATCGATTCCTTATCTTCTCTGGATACGTAATGGTAACTTCCCTTCCCGAGCTCGCCTTCGAAGTTGTATGCGAGGACGTCCCGGTCGGAGAACAAAAGTTTCCCATCCTTATAGTAGGAAACACGGAAATTCAGGGGATCCGCGTGGATCTTTATTCCCTTGTATTCGAAATCGAAATCCCCGTCCCCGACGTCGACGGGTTGGAGATTTTCGTTTGAGAGCCTGGCCCGTCCGTGACGCGGCATAAGGGAAGTCCCCGGGCAGACGGAGAACGTCGGGAACAGATCCTTTTCATCCTTATAGAGGGCGAAGCGCATGCCTTCCCTGAAGAAATCGAGCCGGATAAAAAGGTCTCCGCTCCGATAGAGGCGGTATCCCGTTTTCTTTCCGACCAACTGAAAAAGATGGCTGTATTTCATGTTTTTTCCTTACTTCGGATCGCCGGAGAACGTGTTGAAGAACAGTTTCCAATACGGCGGGCGCTTCATCTTCATGCCTTTTAAGGAAATGTCGAGCACTTTCCCCTTATGATTCGTCCAGAGCGGGAGATTTTCCCCGTTGGGAGAACCGGTCTTGGCGAACGCGGCGAATTCGTCCATCATCGTCTCGGACACTTTCTCATCGTCTTCCCCGTACGGTCTCCACGAAGATTTTAGCGTTCCGAAGGCGTAGCGTAAATCCGAAGAATGGAACGCCTTGTTGCCATCGCCTTTGGCGTCCACGTCAAAGCAGTACTTATACGCCTTATGGGCGTTCCCGTACTTCATGGCGATCTTCGCCCAGATGTACGTGACCATGTCGTTATTGGTGAATCCGACGATGGTCGGAATATCCGGAATCTTTTTGAAATCTTCGGAAGTATACGAGTCCAGATAGAAATGATCCACCTGGACCATCGTGTTCTTCGTGTTGTCCTTCCTCCGCTTCTTCACTTCCTCGAGACCCATAAAGATCTTCTCGGGCGGAAGTTTTTTGAATTCCTCGAAAGTAGAGCACGAGCACGTCTTCATCACGTCGAGCCAGTATTCCCTGGTCTCTTCGACCGGGCGCGGGCAGGAAATCGATGGAAGTTGTCCGCATCCGGACATCATGATGGCTTTCTGGAAAAGAGGATTCGTCTTCCCGGACAGCATCAGATCCTGGATGCACATCGCTCCAGCGGACTGGCCCATCAAGGTGATGTTGTCCGGATCGCCGCCGAATTCGGAGATGTGCTTTCTGACCCATTCCAGGGCCTTGACCTGGTCGTCGAGCCCGAAGTTCCCGTCGTGCCCGAATTCCTTCTGAATCTCTTCGTGTGCGAAAAAGCCGAAGACGCCGACCCGGTAATTGATGAAGACCGTTAAGATTCCTCTTTTCGCTAACGCGTCCCCGTCGAACGGGGATTCATAGTTCGCCCCGGAATCGAAGCCTCCCCCGTGGATGTAGAGGATGACAGGGCATTTCCGCCCGTCCTTCAGAACGGGTTTATAAATATTGAGATTCAGGCAGTCCTCTGAATAACGGAAAGGAATTCCGTCGCGAAATTCTCGGTGGTAGAACATCCTTTCGGGGACTTCTAGATGCTCGAAATACGTCCGTTTCTGGGTGCACGCGTTTCCGGGCTTACTCGCGTCAAAGGATTCCCCATACGAACTGACCGGCACGGCGTATTCGAAACGCCCCGCCTTCGCGTACGGGATGCCTAAGAACGAAGTGCAGTGTTCCCTTTTCATCCCTATAAACGATCCGAAAGATGTCTTCCAAATTTCCGTTTCCATTTTTTGTCCGTGAGAGTCAGGCTCCGATCTTGATGTCGTTGCTCTGCGCCTGTTTGGCCAGAAGGGCTTCCTTAGCGACCTGGAGTTCCTCGGTCTTCTTCTTATTCAGCCCGTAGAGGAAGAAGAGAATCAGCGCCATGCCGGCGAACATCGCGGCCGGAATGAGCGTGGACATGTAGTACATCGCGTCGAGCTGAGAGGAAGTCAATTGGACATCGCTGCCCTGGACGACGTAGTTCATGCCGATGAGCGCGCCGTTGACCGCGACGGCCGAAACGACCTGCCCGAGCTTGCGGAAGAACATGAAAATCGAATAGGATGTGCCATCGTTCCTTCGTCCGGTCTGGACCTCGACGTCGTCGATGGCGTCAGTCGCTAACGCCCAGATTTCGAGCGTGATGATCGATAAGCCGAAGCCGGATAAGAAGCAGAACACCAGGAACAGGAGCGCCCCGGTGTCCGGGTTCGCTTTGACAACCGGAAGTAAGAACATCAGGATCAAGTTCGCGGCGGCGGAAATAGAGGCTCCGACCGCGCAGATTTCCTTCTTGCCGAATTTCCTCGCCAGTTTGCCCGCGAAGAACATCAGAACGACCATCGGGCCGTACTGGCAGACCATGGAGACCATGTTCATCCAGTTCTTGCCGAACATGTCGTTGAAAAGATAGGTGTAGAACGACTGCGTGAACATCTGGCCGGCCAATAAGAGAAGGCCACTGAGGCAGACGCCTAAGAACGAACGGTTCGAAAGGAGACCTTTGACAATCGCTCCGGTCTGCCCCTTCTCGGACTTGCTGTCACGGTTATAAACGACTCTTTCCTTGTTGCCCTTATAAGCGACAACGAGTAAGACCGCTGCGACGACCGCCATTATTGAAACACCGATAATAATCGGAGGATACTGGATCTGGGTGACCGCTTTGCCGCTAGAATCGACGACGGCCTTCCCGCTGTCGTCGAGGACCGGTTTGGCCCAGAGCATCGTGATGACGAGGACCGGGATGCTTCCTAAGGCCGCTCCGGCCGAACGGAAGACCGAGAGGCGGTTCCGTTCCTTGACGTCGGTCGTGACGACGCTCGCTAGCGAACCGTACGGAATCTGATGGACCGTGTAAATCATACCGAAGCCGATGTAGGTAACGGTCGCGTAGAGCATCACGGCCCAGCTCGGCCAGCTTTCGGCCAGTTCCTTCCAGGGGAGGAACATCAGGACCGTCGCAAGCGCCAAAGGCACGGCGACGTAAAGCATGAAGACGCGGTAACGCCCTCTTTTATCCGGTTTGCGCAAATCCGTCAGACGCCCCATCATCGGATCGTTGATCGCGTCCCAGACGCGGGCGCAGATGAACATGATCATGATGAACCACGGGCTTAAGCCGAGGATGTCCGTGTAGTATTTCTGCAACAGCGTCGTGACCGTCGAGAAGCAGAGGCATCCGGCCAGATCGCCTAAGGCGTAGGCCAGATAATCCTTCGTGTGCAGGCCGCTCGTCGCGGCGATGTAGCTCTTCTCTTTTCCTTCTCCTCCCGGAATTTCCTCTTTCACTTCCCCATCCATAAGTTTCTTCCTTTCTATATTCAGGACTGATTTACTTCGCGTATTTCTCTTTTAAACTCTGAGTGACAACTTCGCAGTCGAAGTCCTGGAACGTGATGGTGTCGCTTAACGGGACGGCTTTTTTCAGTTCCTCTTCGGACTTGATGGTCCAGACGTTCACGAAATGGTCCTTCTGATAGCGTCTCACCCTCTTCCAGGTCAGCATTTCCTTCTCTAGATCGAGCGACTCGAAGCAGTTCCGGAGCAGTAAGACGTATCCGTGCTGATGGTCGATTAAAAGCGAGCGCACGATGCCCGTGTCCTTCAACGGGAACAGGGCCTGAGGATAGAAGGAAATAAACATGTATTTCGATTTGTCCTGAACGAGCGGCATCAGGACTTCCTTTACTTTCTGAGCCACTTCCTTCCCGTTCCCCTTATAGACCTTCAGTTCGACGACGAGCGGGACACGCTCACGGATCAGATCGAGCACTTCTTCGAACGAAGGGATGCTTTCCCCGTCGTTGAGGCTGTAATTCTTTTGAATTTCTTCGAGGGTAAGGTCTTCGATCATCCCTTCTTTTCCGGTGACCCGCTTCAGCTGGGAATCGTGGCAGACCACGAGCTTCTTGTCCTTGGTGAGATGGACGTCGAGCTCGATGGCCATCCCGTGATCGATCGCGTTCTGGAAGGCGTTGAGGCCGTTCTCGGTCCTATCGGCGTCGTGGTATCCGCGGTGGCATATCCCGTTTAAGAACACCGGATCGACTTTTTTCAGGAATTCGCTTTTCTTCATGGCCTATTCCCTTTTCGCTTCGGCTTTTGCGGCCGTACCGCCTTTAACGGACTTGACGAAGAAGAAAATCACAAAGGAGATCACGATGCAGACAAGGGCGTAGAGCGGCAGGAAATCGAAACCGAAGGACGGAAGACGGAGCAGTAAGCCCAACACCATCGGGGTGACCGTCTGGGCGATCATCGACGCGGCGTAGTAGTAACCGGTGAACTTCCCGATCTTCTTCGAGGAGCAGAGCTCGACGACCATCGGGAACGAATTGACGTGTACCAAGGACATGCCGAAGCCCTTGATGAAGAAGACGATGTAGATGTAGAACGGGAAAACGTTGTAGGTCGGGTCGCTTTCCAAAGGAGTCAGCTTGACCGTGAATCCGAGGATGAGCCAGAGCGTATAGGCCAAAGCGGCGAGACCGAGTCCGGAGAAGATCGTCCATTTGCGCCCGATTTTGCCGGCTAAATACGCGCCTAGGACGAAGCCGATCATAGAACCCACGCCGCCGACGATGGTGTTGATGGCGTGCGTACTGGTACGACACTTCAGATAGTAGAGCGTGTAGTTCCCCATGAAGGTTCCGACCCCGTTATCGGCCATGAACCAGAAGAATTCGGCCGCCAGGATGAGGATGAGCATGACCCTGTTGGCCTTGCTCATCGGCTTCTCCGTATCGTCCTCGACCGAAGTCTCGACCGCGGCGAGCTTTTCCCCGAGCTCCATCTGTGGCTTCATCTCTTCCTCGATCTTGTTCTCATCGATGCGGAAGAAGAGGACCAGGGCGGAAACGATCATCAGGACGGAAGCGATTAAGAACGGCAGCTCGACCGTCCAGATATTCGCCGAACGTCCAATCCAGAGATCTGCGTCCGAACCGCCTAAATACGTCGAAAGGACGAAGATCATGCCCAGCACCGTGGCGCAGGCCCCGCCGATGTAGCCCATAATGTTGATGATGGAGTTGGCCTTGCTGCGGAGGGGTTTTGGCGTGATGTCCGGCATCAGGGCGACCGCCGGATTGCGGTACATCATGGCGAAGCAGATGACGATGGCCATCATGGCGACCGTGCCGGCCAGATTGTGGAGATGGAAGAAGACCGGGATGAACGGGAAGGTGACCGCGCAGACGAACGTGCCGACTAAGATGTATGGCATTCTCTTCCCGATTTTCGTATGGGTCTTATCCGATAAAGAACCGAAAATCGGAAGCAGGATGACCGCGGCGAGATTGTCTAAGGCCATCATGACGCCGACGAGATACTGCACGTCCTCGGTCTTATCGGTGTTCAGGGCTTCCTTGAAGAGTTCGGTTAAAAACGTCGGAGTCCACGAATCGTACACCTGCCACAGAAGCAGAATGCCGAAGAACGCGAAACCGATGATGAACGTCCTTCTGTAATTCAGCTTGAGAGTCGTCTTTTCTTCCATAAAAGGAATCTCCTTTCTATATAGAGACAAAACGGAACGGCGGGCAACTTCAACTAAGATTCATTATATCAGTCTAAAATGTAAAGGAAACCCCTTACATAGATAAAATTTCGGTAAATCCGGTGTAAAGAAAAGCCCGGTTTCCAAGTTCAAACCGGTCGTTGCAGAACGAGAAAATCCTCTTAGGAAGAACGGAAATTCCCGTATTTCTGCTGGTATTTTCTTTCTCCGCTTTTTCCTAGCCTTTCCCGTCCGTCCCTGCTTTTCCTTCCGCTTTTGTTTTTGAGTTCCCTCCTTAATTTTTTTGTTCCTTAATAAATGGAGAAGCGCTTTTCGTCTTCTTCAAAACGGGAATGCTACAATAAGAGCGCTATGGAAGAGAATTTTTCAATTCAAAAGAATCTTGAAACGGTCAGGAATTCGATCTTAGAAACCTCTCAGAAATGCTCCCGCGACACTTCTTCCCTCGCTCTGATGGGCGTCAGCAAGTTCAAACCCGTGTCTTTCATCAAGGAAGCGTATTCGTACGGCCTAAGGGATTTCGGGGAGAACTATCCCCAGGAACTGGTTCAGAAGGCGAAGGAGTTTCATCCTAGGGACCTCTCCTACCACCTGATCGGGCATCTACAGACCAATAAGGTCCGTCTGGTCCTTCCGTACATTTCCTCTTTCCACGCCCTCGATTCGGAACGTCTTTCGCTCGTCTTAGAAAAAGAATGCGAACGGATTCAGAAGATCCTTCCGGTTTATATCGAGATCAACATCGGACGCGAAGAAACCAAGACCGGGATTCTTCCGGAAGAGGCAACGATTCTCGCGCGTGCAATCGCCCTTCTGCCCCGTCTGAAACTCGTGGGACTAATGTGCGTCGCCCCGAAGAAGGACGATCCGGAAAAGGTCCGGCCTTATTTTAAGGAAATGAGGGAGCTTGAAAACGAAATCAATCAGAAGCTCTTCTCAAAGGAGAAGATTCTGAAAGAACCGTTAAGAGAACTCTCGATGGGCATGTCCGCGGATTATCGGATCGCTATAGAAGAAGGCAGCACTTTTCTCCGCATCGGAACGGCTTTGTTCGGGGAACGGCAGAAGAAAAAAACGCAAACGTTTTCTCGGGACATTGAGAAAAAGTTTTAAAAAATGTGTTAATCTTTTTACATAAATAGAAAGGAGAGCGTGGGGATGAAACTGCTTTTGGCCGAAGACGAGAAGGATCTGTCCGACACGCTCGTCAAGGTTTTGAAAATCCACGGATACGACGTCGATACGGCGTACGACGGGGAGGAGGCGCTGGAAATGCTCCGCGACCATCCCGACTACGACGCTTTGATCCTGGACGTCATGATGCCGAAGAAAGACGGCTTCCAGGTCCTTGAGACCCTCCGCTCGGAAGGGAGCGAGATTCCGGTCCTGATACTGACCGCCCGCGCGGAAACCGACGACAAGGTCCGCGGACTCGAAGCCGGGGCGGACGATTACCTCACCAAGCCCTTCCAGCTCAAGGAGTTATTGGCCCGCATCCGCTCGCTTTTACGGAGAAACGAAAAGAAGATCGTGACGAACCAGATTGGGAACACGAAGCTCGTCAAGAACACCTACGAACTCGTCGCGGAGTCTTCCGTCCGTCTGACCGCGAAGGAATTCGGAATGATGGAATACCTGATCCGCCACCAGGGGACGCTGGTCTCGACCGAGAAGCTCATGGACGCCTTGTGGAACGAAGACTCGGAAGCCGAGATCAACGTGGTCTGGGCTTTCATCAGCGATTTAAGGAAAAAGCTGTCGAAGGTCGGCTCGAACTGTACGATTCAGGCCGTCCGGGGCGTAGGTTACCAGCTGGTCGTCCATGGTTAAAAAGCTCCGCTGGAAGATCATCCTCTACACGACCGGGCTCGTCTGCCTGTTCCTGATCCTGATTTCGACTTCGATCAACCTCGTCGTCCATTCTTCGAACGCGAGCGCCGCGGACCACATCCTCTGGCATCTCGCCTACGATGAAAGGACGAACCCGAACCGCGAGAATCCTCTCAACACGTCGATAACCGTGTCCGAAACAGGGACTTCCGAAGAAGTTCCCTCTTCACAGAGCTCTGCCGAGGGAACCGACGACCGGCCGCATTTCCCTTCTTCGGACGAGATTTTGGAACGCTCGAACTGCTTTACCGCGACTTTCGAGAACAGGAAGCTCTCCGAAGTCAACCTGAAGCATTTCGATGCGCTCGAGAAATCCGAAGCCGAACAGATCGCCGGGAAAATCTATGCGCTGGACCGGGAAAAGGGATACTTCTCCTCGATATACCGGTATCTGAGGGTGGACCGCGGGGATTCGAAAGTGCAGATCTACGTCCTCGACGTGGCCATGCAGGCTAGGAATTTCTTCACGCTGGTGACGGTCACCTATTCGTTCTGCTTCGCCAGCACGCTCATCAGTTTCCTCGTCATCTTCTTCGTTTCGAAGAATCTCGTCACTCCGCTCGTCATCAGCCAGCAGAAGCAGAAGCGCTTCATTTCGGACGCCTCGCACGAACTAAAGACGCCGTTAACAATTATCTCGGCGAATAACGAACTGATGGAATTGCAGTACGGCGAGAACGACTCGACGAAAATCATCGCCAAGGAAGTGCAGAAGATGTCCTCGATGATCACGGAGTTAAATACGCTCGTCCGTTACGACGAGAAGGAAAAGGAGGAAAGTGCCGAGTTCGATCTGTCGAAGGCCTATCTCGACATTTCCTCGACGTTCTTAAACGCCTTCAAGGAACACGGCAAGAGATATACGGAAGAAATTCAGGAGGGCGTGAAGTTCTTCGGGAACGAAGCGTCTATCCGGAAATTGTTCTCGATCGTGCTCGATAACGTCCTGAAGTATTCGCTGACCGAATGCAGCGCCACCCTAAAAAAAGAAAACGGAAAGACCGTCTTCGACATCGCTAACGACGCCAAGGACGTCCAGGCCCAGGAATACCTTTCCGTCTTCGAGCGCTTCTACCGTTCGGAGAACGCGCGCGGATCCGATGTAAAAGGTTCCGGCATCGGGCTTTCTTTGGCCAGCCGCATCGCTGAGCTCAACAAGATCAAGCTCACCGCCTTCGGGGACAAAGAGGGTCGCTTCCATATCAAAGCCCTCTTCTGAATTCCCCGTTCCGTCCCGCCTTTATTTCAATTTTGGAATACAATCGCAACAAAGTTTCCAAAAGTTTGAAAAACTTTAATTAAAATTTAAGTACACGTGGTTAACTCATATTCGGAAGAATCCTTAAGGGATTCCTCCAATCGGACAGGATGGCAAAGCGACTGCCCGGTTCACACTGCTTTGCAGGCCGCCCTAAGAGATCCCCTCCTTTAGGACGGCTTTTTCCTTTTTCATGAAAAAAAGGATTCTATACGGGCTTTTCCGTAAAATCAGACTCCGGAAGAGGATTTCTTCCGCTTCGCGAGATACGCGCTTAAAAGGATGACAAGACCGGCGAAGGTCATGACCATGACGATGCAGCCGCCGACGTGGATGTCGAAGGCATAGGAGACGAATAAACCGATGAGGGAAGTAAGTAAGGAGAAGACGGCCGAGATCAGGAGGCTTCCTTTGTACGAAGAGGCGAGTTTCCGTCCGGTCGCGGCCGGAATAGAGACGAACGAGGCAATTAAAAGGACGCCGACGACGTTGCTGGCCAGGGCGATGAACGAAGAGAGGAAGAACGTGTCGAGGACCTCGTATAAGGCCGTAGGAAGCCTGTCCGCCTTCATCTCGTCTTTAGAATAAAGCAAGGCGAGATTCGTCCTGTAGAAGAAGAATTCGAATAAGAGGACGACAATAGACGCCCCGAAAAGCGTCCAGAACTGGAACGGGGTGATCGTGAATAAGGATCCGAAGAAATACGAGTCGATCCGGTTCCCTTTGATGTATTTCGTCAAGATTCCGGTTAAACCCAGGGCGAAGGAAAGGAGGATCGTCAGCGCATTCTCCTTTTCGTCCTTCAGATAGTTCCGCATCCATAAGACGAGGAAGGAAGCGATCAAAGACGTTCCGACCGAGAAGACCAGCGTCAGAACGTCGGTCTGCCCGGAAAAGCTCCCGACCGCGAGCCCGATGGCGATGCCGGCTAAAGACGAGTGGGACAAGGTATCCGAGAGCATGGTCTCCCCGCGCTGGGACATCCTGTTCCCCAGTAAAGGCAAAATGAGTGCGAGCAGGATTAAGAGGAAGAACGCCTCTAAAAAGAAGCGGTACTGAAACGCCGAAAACACGTTCTCCGCGAAAATCATTTGATCAGTTCCCCTTTCGCGTTAATGGTCCATTTCTTCGAACCAGTCAGGAAGTCTTCCTCGAGATGGGAGACCATGACGATGGTCATGCCTTCGGCGTGTTTCTTTTCGAGGGCGGAACGGATTTCCTTCCGGCTTCCTTCGTCGATGCCCGTGCTGGGCTCGTCGAGAAGGAGGAGATGCGGTTCGCTTAAAAGGACCTCCGCGAGGCGGACCTTCTGTTTCTGTCCCCCGCTGAGGTCGCCGAACTTTTTCTTCAAGAACGGCGCGATTCGGAATTCCTGAGCGATCCTCCGAATGTTTTCTTTATCTTTCTTCGTCAAAAAGTGGAACGGGCGCTTTTCCGTTCCGAGCGAAAGGATCTCTTCGACCGAAGCGAAGACGCCCGTGTTCAGATCGAGCTGGGAGAGGTAGCCAACCGAGGAGAAGGTATTGACGATCTTCTTGCGTTCTTCCCGGTCGGCCGGTTTCTTCAGTCTGGCGATGACTTTTAACAGGGTCGATTTGCCAGCCCCGTTCTCGCCGCGGACGGCGACCGAGTCGCCGGGAAGGATCTCGCAGCTGACATGCGAAAGGACCTTCTTCCCGTCCTCGTAGGCGAAGGTGAAATCGGATAAGCGGACGTATTCTAAGCCTTCAGGCATTCGGATAACTCCTTCAGATCCTCTTTATAGACGGACAGGTAATCGTTCCCGTCCGGGTATTCTTCTTCCGAAACGCTCTCGTAAGCGGAGAGCTCCTTTAATTCTACCGCATAATTCTCTTTTTCGAGCTCGCTCTTGATCTGGGCGACGTATCCGACCGAGTCGAGTTCCTCGACGAAGATGGTGTGGAGGTTGTTCGCCTTGATGTATTGGATGACCGTGTCGATCCTGGTCGCACTGACTTCGTGGTCGGCGATGTCGGAGATGCTGTACTGGGTCAGTCCGTAATCCGAAGCGAAATACGCGAAGGCGTCGTGGGACGTGACGATGGCTTTCCCTATGTCGTCCTTCAGGAGTTCCTTTCCTTCCGCGTAGACCGCTTCGAATTCCCCGAGGGCGTTCTGACAGTTCGAAACGTAGAAATCCCTGTTCTCCGGATCGGCCGAAGCAATCGCGTCGCAGGTGTTCTTCAGCATCTTCTCGGCTTCCTTGATTCCGAGCCAGGCATGAGGATCTTCCCCGCATTCCGTTTCGATGAAGTTCACTCCGTCCGTAACGAGGCGGTACGCGTCCTCATTCATCGCTTCGGCGTACGGATCCATCCCGTGCCCGTAAGCGAGGAGCAGGTCGGCTTTTTCGCAGAAAGCGGAGATCTTCGGGGAGTTCGGGGAGAAATCGTTGGGTTCGTTGTCCCCGACGATTGTGAGGATTTCGGCTTTGTCCCCGGCGATCCTCTTAGCGAAATCGTAGACCGGGGCGAACGTGGTGGCGATTTTTAAGTTCTTATCGGAAGAAGGAGACGAGCAGGACGCTGCTCCTAAGACCGTCAGGCACAGAACGGCTAATACGGGCAATTTCTTCATCATGACTTCAACAGGTCCACTTTCGTGCAAATGCGAATCATTCGCGCTAAAATAAGATACACGCCCCGAGGAAAGAAAGCAAGAACAAATGCGAATGATTTTCATTTGTGCTAAAATGAGTCCGCTATGAAGAAGACCAGGACTAGAGGCGCGGTGAAATCGATATTGCTCGAACACAAGGACGGGCTGACCCCGGCGGAGATTTTCCGTTACGGGGAAAAAGACCATCTGACGCTTTCGACCGTCTACAGGACATTGGCGACCTTCGAAAAGGAAGGCCTCGTCAAGAAGGACGTGTCGCCTTTTTCCAAGGACGCCGTCTATACCTGGAAGGAAAAGGATCATTCGCATTATCTCGAGTGCACGGTCTGCCACAAGAAGGTCGAGATCGACGGCTGCCCTTTCGAGGAAGTCAATTCGAAGATCGAGAAGGAGACCGGGTTCGCCATTCAGGACGAGAACGCCGTGCTCTACGGCATCTGCCCTTCCTGCCGGAAGAAACTGAAGGAAGAAAAGGAAGGAAAAGAATAACTCAGACTTATGGAACCGATAGAAGAGTTTAAAAAGAAGCAGGCCGAAACGCTCATCGCGAACTTTCAAAGAAGACGAATCGGGGGATATTATTTCCCGACCGTGAAGGAAGCGAAGGAATTCATTTATTCTTCCCTTCTGAAGAAAGGCGACTTCATCGGATTCGGAGGTTCCATGACCTTCGAAAAGGAGACGAACCTCTATTCCGAACTGAAAAACAATCCGGATTACCATCTGATCGACCGGTACGATCAGAGCCTTTCTCAGGAAGAACTCAACGCGAGGACAATCAACGCGGACGTCTTCTTCCTCTCGGCGAACGCAATTTCCTTAGACGGCCAGCTCGTCAACATCGACGGGAGAGGAAACCGGACGGCGTTTCTCATCTACGGACCGAAATCGGTCGTCGTCATCGCTTCGAGCGACAAGATCATGCCGGACCTTCCTTCGGCGGTCCTGCGCGCGCGGAACATCGCTTCCCCGGCGAACGCGATCCGTTTACATAAGAATACGCCCTGCGTCAGGGGAGGACGCTGCTACGACTGCGTCTTAGAAGACTGCATCTGCGCCGACATCGTCGTGACCCGCCTTTCGAAAATTCCGAACCGAATCAAGGTCGTTCTGGTCGGAGAAAAGCTCGGATACTGATCCGGGGAGATTCCTTTTTCGTTTCTTTCCGTTCTCTTATCCTTCATTGTCCCGGTCCTTTTGCCGGGATTTTTTCAATGCATCAAAATTTCTGTCCGTCTTTTTAGGGCACGCCAAGTTAGCGGATTCCTTCTTGATAAATCAGGGGATGAGGTAAAAAGGAAGATTTAAAGTGAAAGAATTGTCGATCATATGCTCTTAGATCAACGGAAAGCCAAGGAGGCCGCCGTGACGGAAGCCGTCTATCCGCAAGCCGTCAGAGCCCATATGGCCCCGACCAACATGATGGATTTTTTAAACCTGTTTTTCATATGTTCACCCTCCTGATGTGCAACTACTACGATAGGAGGCTTCCTTAAACGAAACTTTAAGCAAACCTAGGAAGCACTGGAAGATTCATAAATTCCGACATTTTTTCCGATATAATAAGTCCCGAGGGGAAATTGTCCGAATGCATAAGCCTGTATTGAGCAGAGAACGCCTGATCCATCCCGATCCGAAATTCCTTTTTGTCCTGACCGTCCTCTGGATCGCTCTTGCTTTCGGCGTCTCCGGCGTCCTGAACTGGATGGACACTTCGACTTTAAAGACGGTCCTCGTCATCCTGAACTCGACGTTCTTCGGGCTATTCGGAATCTACGTCCTCTACAGCTTCGTCCGGCTGATGATCCTCTGGTACTTGTCCGAAAAGAAGAACTATCCGACGCTTAAAAGCAAGTACCGCCTGATGAAGGACGACTTGCTGATGCGGAACCAGGTCCTGGCCACGTTCACGTCGTTCTATTCGTTTCTGAACCTCGTGCTCAACTTCGTGACCTCTTTCATGCACGACCGTCTCTTTTATTTCTCGATCGCCCTGATCTACGCGTTCGTCTTCTTCATGAAGCTCTACCTGCTCTGTTTCGAGGACACACCGAAGCATTGGCGCTTCACGGTGATCGGAATCCTGATGCTTTTTACCGTCGCTTCCCTGCTGACCGTCGTGACGCTCTACGGGAAAGCGGAGGACAATTTCACTTCGAAGGGCGCGATTATCTACTGGAACGCCTTCTACACGTTTTTCGTCCTGATTACGACCATACGGAACGTCTTCCGTCTCAAAAAGATGGAAGGCGACCGCTACACGCTCGAGATGTTCCTGGACGTAAAGCTCGTGAACACGCTCTATTCTCTGTTCGTCCTGGCCATTGTGATGCTCTTGACCTTCTCGGATAAAGGGACGGGCGAAAGCGGAACAGCCCTCCGTCAGAGGAACCTTTCGATCGGATACATCGTCGCGGTGATTATCTTCTTCATCGCGATCCACCTCTTCGTCTTAAGAAAGAAGCTCCTGAAGTCCGAGAAGGCCGCCGTCCTTTCCGCGGAGAAGGACCATGTCCCTTCAGAAGGAGAAAAGAAGAACGGATAAATCACGAAAAAAGGAAAGCTTCCGGCTGCCCAGAAGCCCTTCTTTTGAAGGGAATAAACGGATTTATTCGCCTTCTTTTTCTTTCTGTTTCTCCATGAAGGAGACGTAGGCGTCTTCTTCGAGCGGCCTCGAATAATAGAAGCCCTGGATGCGGTCCGCGCCGATGGCGATGACGTCGTCCTTCTTCTGCTCGGTCTCGACACCTTCGACGATGACGGAGAAATTCATCTTCTTCATCATGGAGATGCCGCCCTTGAGGATGGACTTCCCTTTCTTGTTGTCGGAAGCGTCCACGAGGCTCTTATCGAACTTGATGAGGCTTAAAGGCAGTTCGCAGATGCGCTCGAGATTCGAGTATCCCGTCCCGTAGTCGTCTAGCGAGAACGTATAGCCTTCTTCGGCAAGATGCCGTAGGTTCTCGTTCATGACCGTCGCCCTGCTCGCGAACAGGGACTCGGTGATTTCGAAATTGACGTTTTTAGAAGATACATGGTATTTCTCTGCGAGGGAATCGACGATCTCGCATAAGTGCGAATCGAGGCACTGCTGGACGGAGAGATTGATCTCGATAAAAGAGATTCCCAGTTTCGATAAATCGTGCGTGGAGATGAAGCGATAGACCTTCTCGAGGACGACCTGTCCAATGGCGCGCATCAGTCCGCGCTTCTCCGCCTCGACTACGAATAGGGACGGAGGGATGTTCCCGTAGGTCGGATCCTGCAAACGGAGCAGTGCTTCCGCTGAAGCGAAGCGCCCTTCCTTAACGTGGTAGATCGGCTGATACACCATCCGGAAGAGGTCGTTCTGCAGAGCCGAGATGAGGATCTCGCGGATGTGGCAGTAAACGTAGAAGTCCTTGGACAGGCTGAGGGTCCTTCCTTCGACGTAAGGGACGTCGCCGACGAAGTTCGTGAAGACCTTGGCCATCGTGAGGAGCTCTTTGAGATCCGAGGCGTCTTTAGGGACATTGATGAGGCTCGCGGCGAATTCCCGTACACCGTAATCCTTGCCGTCGTTCTCCTCCTCGAGTTTAAGATGGGAGAGGATCGGCGGGAAGACTTCGCCTGCCTTGAGCTTGGTGTTGTCGCTGATGATGCAGAAGAGATCCGGGGCTTCGAAATAGATTTCGGAGGAACGGAGCTTCAGATCCGTTCCGAGGATCTTCTGGAGATAGACTTCAATCCGGTTCAGTTCGCGGATGTATTCCTCTTCCCCGACGTAGGTGCGGTAGACTTCGAGGTTGTACATCTTGACGAAGCAAACCTGGACGAACTGCTTGGAGTAATAGACCTTGCTCATCTCCTCGGTGAAGGCCAGTTCATTCTGCAGCCCGCTGTCCTGATCGATGAGTTCCTCCGGATGCAGGACCAGGCACAGAATCAGGATTCCTTCGACCGTGCTGACCGCGGCTTCCAAAGAGAAGAACGGATAGAAGACAAGGACGAGGGTCAGAAGCAGTTCCATCCCGTAGCAGCAGACGAGCGTGACCCATTTCTCGATCGGGACGCTCTTGCTCGCTTTGAGTAAGAACAGACATCCCGGAACCAGATCCACGAGCCCGGACAGAATATAGACGGCCGACCAGTAGGAAGAAACGATTCCGTCTTCGGCCGTGACGTCGAACATGAAGTGGTTGAACGCGTTCACGATCACCAAGACCGCCGAGAAAGCGAGGGGGACGGACATCAGGGAGATGAACCCCTTATTCCTTAAGAGATAGTTCTTATGGAAGAACGAGAAGAGGAACGTCAGGAAATTGACCGCCAATAATGCCCTCACGACATAGGAGAACGAATGAAAGACGAAGATCTTGACGCGCTCAAATTCGCTTTCGATTCCGCCGTAAAGCAGGCCCTGGGTCAAGAGGTCGCACACCGCCTGGACCAGGATCAGGACGAGATAGGAAAGATAGAGCCGTCCCGACTTCCCACGCCTCAGATGCTTGTATCCGCCCATACCCAAGAGGACGAAGGCGACGATCATGGCATAGAGGTCCAAAATCAGGAGATAAACAGAGGCTGCAACCATAAGCGGGTACTTCCTTTTCTAATGCACTTTTGCAAAAACCTATTTATTTTAACCTATTTCGGGTCCGCATTTTTATTCCCTCAGCCCTAAAAATGGAAACAGTTCGTCGAAAATATCGACTTTTACCCGTACTTTCCATTCGGTAACCGCTTTTTTCGGAATTTACGAATCTTTCCGAATATTTCTAAAATCAGAGGCCGCAAACAAAATCCGTTCCGCCTTCTAGACGGAACGGAAGAAGGTTTTAAGCGGAATTTACCGTTTACTTCAGCTTGCTGTAGGCGATGGCGACCGCCGAGGCGAGCTTCGCGTTGTTGAAAACGAGTTGGATGTTCGAAGCGAGCGAGTCCCCGCCGGTGATCGAAGCGACCTTGGCGAGTAAGAACGGCGTGCAGTCCTTGCCCTTGATGCCCTTTTCGTCCATCTCCTGAATGGCTTCGTCGATGGCCTTGTTGATGACTTTCTCGTCCATCGAGTATTCTTCCGGAATCGGGTTCGTGACGAGGATGCCGCCTTTTAAGCCCAGGTCGTGCGAGACTTTGAGCATCTTGGCGATTTCCTCGGGCGTATCCATCTCGTAATCGACCTTGAGTCCGCTGTGGCGGGTATAGAACGCCGGCAGTTCCTTGGTCTTATATCCGACGACCGGGACGCCGTGGGTCTCGAGGTATTCGAGGGTGAGCGGCAGGTCGAGGATGGCCTTAGCTCCGGCGCAGACGACCAAGACCGGGGTCGAAGCGAGTTCCTCGAGGTCGGCCGAAATGTCGAAGGTCTGCTGCGCGCCGCGGTGGACGCCACCGATGCCGCCGGTCGCGAAGACCTTGATGCCGGCCATATGGGCGATCATCATCGTCGTCGTGACGGTGGTGGCTCCGTCTTCCTCTTTCTCGCAGAGGGCCGCGATGTCTCTTCTCGAGGCTTTGGCGATCTTGGTCCCCTTCTTGCCGAAATATTCGATTTCTTCTGCCGTAAGTCCGGCCTTCAACCGTCCGTGGATGATGGCGATGGTCGCCGGGACGGCTCCGCAGTCGCGGATGATCTGTTCGACCTTCAGAGCGGTCTCTACGTTCTGAGGGTACGGCATGCCGTGCGAGATGATCGTCGATTCGAGGGCGACGACCGGCTTCCCTTCCTGTACGGCAAGGGCGACTTCGGGCTTCACGTCGAGATACTTGTTGAGCATAAAAATTTTTCCTCCTTATACAATTCTATATTCTTTTTGAATCTTTTCCACTTCTTGAGGCGACATCTTCGGATTGTTCGTCTTTTCGCTGAGACAGTTCAGCGCCGACGCCGCTTCAGCGAATAACGCCGTTTCCTTCAGGCTTCTTCCTTCCAGGTAGCAGTACACGAGCCCCGCCGTGAAGGCGTCCCCGGCCCCGTTGGCGTTGACGGCCCTGACCGGATAGCACGGTAAGAGGATCTTCTCTTCTTTCGACGCGGCGAACACACCTTTTCTTCCTAAGGAGACGAACACGCGGTGGATTCCCGTGTTTAAGAGGATATCCGCGGCTTTCTCCAGGTCTTTCTCTTCTTGAATACAGATCCCGGACAGCTGTTCCGCTTCGATCAGGTTCGGTTTCAGGGTATTGATCTTCCCCAGCACGTTTTTGATTTTTCCGGCCTTGATGGTGCTGACCGGGTCGCAGAACAGAGGGACTTGGACGTGAGTCGCGAGGTATTCGATCGACGTTTCGGGGATGTTCGTGTCGAAGACGACCGCCCGAGCGCGGTTGAGAACTTCCAGCTGCGCCGAAAGATATTCCGGGGAAATCCGTTCGCAGATCTCCATGTCGTTGATGCCGACCAGCATGTCCCCGTTCGGGGCGGAGACGTAGAGGTACGTCGACGTCCTGCCGCCTTGAACAAAGTTCGCGCGGGACAGATCGATCCCGAGTTCCCCGCAGCTGGCTTTGACCCGTTCGGAGTTCTCGTCGTCCCCCACCGCCGTCAGCATCTTCGTCTCGATCCCTAATAAGGAGAGGTTGTGCGCGATGTTCCTTCCGACCCCGCCCATAGATAGGGAAACGACGCCGGGATTGGAATCCCCGGGGACGATTTCCGAAGTGCTCTTCCCGGAGATATCGATGTTGATTCCGCCCACCACGCAGACGTAAGGAGGTTTCTTGACGACGAATCCCATCCCTCCGATATAGCCTTTCTCCGTCAGATTGGCAATGATTTCGGACACTTCTTTTTCCGAAAGCGAAAGTTCCCGCGCGATCGTCTTTTCGTCCGCGAGGGGATTTTCCTCGATGCAGCGCAGGATTCTCCGTTCGTTTATTTTCATAGGGTTCTCCTTGTCCTCTGAAAACCGGCTATTTCTATTTTACACAAAAAACGGGGACGGACGCGCCCGTTCCCGAAAAAATCTCATATATGGCTCAAAAACACCTTTCTAGTTCTTTCCGTCCGGCTGGAAGAAGGAATTCCTATAAAGGAACGAAAGAAACAGGAAATCCGCTCCGGACAGGATATCGGACACATGCGAAAGGACGTTCCCCGCCCCGAGAAAAGGCAGATAGAGTCATCAAAGGAACATGCCCGCGAGCAGGAAACGAAAGGCGCTTTCGAAGAGGAAGAGCCTGCGCCATCCGGATGGAGGGAGGCGGAGCGGCCCGTTCATACAGTTAGCCATTTGAAACCAGATGATGGGCGGAACGCTCCGTTGCCAAACAAGTTCAACGAAATTTGAAAAAAAATATGCGGAAAAGTTCCAAAACTTTCGCCTTCTTTCTTGACTTATCCCCTGCGGGCGTTTACGCTAAAAACCGGCTAGTAATACTTTAATTTTTTTCTTAAAGTTTTATTTGCGTAAAAGAAGAGGGGAAAATCGGCGCGAAAGCAGGAGGAAACGCCGTTAAGAAAAACGATGAATAAAGCGCGAGATTCTATCAAGAGGACCTGGGTCTGGCTCCAGAACAAGTTCTTATTCAAGACCGATAAGGAACAGTGGAAGGAGATCCTGCCTTCCCTTTCGGTTTCGAACCACGAGAATACCGTCTTGGGAGCGATTTTGGTTAGCCTCCTGATTGCCGCCCTTTTGATTCGTTCGTACCTCCTCGGCGTTTCCCTTCCGACGAAAATCCTCGAATTCGTGACCCTCGGCCTCTGCCAGGCCACCCTGCTCGTCTCCGTTCTGACCAAGCCGGAGAACTACGGATTCATCCGGGTCACGGTCTACGTTTTCATCGCAATCACCCTCATCTATTCCTCGGTCTTAGGGACTTACTGCAGCCCGAACAAGATTGCGGCTACCTTCGGGGCCATCATCATCGCGGCTCCGCTGCTCTTCACGGACAAGCCCTGGGTCATGAACCTTTCGACGATTTTCCACGTCGCGTTCTTCGTCACGCTGGCGCTCTTATTCGATGCAAAGGATTATGCCTCCGGGGACAGTGTCAACGCGGTCGCCTTCGGGATCATTAGCATCATCGTCGGTTCGTATCTGAACTCGGTCAAGCTGAAGCGCTACGTCTCGGAAGCGGCCTTGAAGAGACTTTCGAACACCGACCTTCTCACTTCCTTGAATAACCGGAACTCCTACGAGCAGAACCTTCCGTCTTACCGCGCCAGATGTAAAAAGAGCCTGCACTGCATCTATCTCGACGCGAATACTCTCCACGAGATCAACAATAACAAGGGGCACGCCGCCGGGGACGAATTGCTACAGGAAATCGCTTCGGCGCTCAGGAAACAGTTCGGCCAAAAAGATACGTACCGCATCGGCGGGGACGAGTTCGTCGCCCTGGTCGTGGACGGATCGAAGGAAGAAGTCGAAAAGAAACTCGCGAGCTTCATGAAGGAAATTTCCGAGAAAGGATACGACGTCTCGATTGGAGAATCCTTCGCTTCCGTCGGGGATGGGACCGATATCCGTTCCCTGATCAACAAGGCTGAGGCGGACATGTACGTGGCCAAGCGGGCGTATTATCTGACCCACGGGTCGGAATTAAGAAACAGCACGTCCGATTAAGATGTCTTTTCTCCCGGATTCCGAACGATTGAGCGTGTTTCGTCCTGTAATTCTAGTCATTTGATTTAAGAATAAACTTTTCATAGTAAATTGTTCTTCCTTTTCTGCAGGAAGCGCTTTTTCATGCTAGAATGAAGCCATGAAAACTCTAATGATTCAAAGGGTTCAGGGGCTTTTCGGCCAGCCGCGCGACACCCGAATCCTCTCGGACGAAAGCATAGTCGGAGAGATCAAGGCCGACGAGAAGGAAAAGAAGCTGGAGATTTCCAAAGGAGAGCATTCGATTCAGGCCGAAATCTCCGACGACGGGGGACGGAAGTACCGTTCGAACGTCTACTTCACGAAGTACGGAAACAAGGACGTCACCCTGTATCTGAAGATCCAGGGCTCGAAGCTGACGCTCCTCGACCGCCCCGCGGACGCGGAGAAGTAAGATTTTTTCGATTTTGATTTTGGGGAACAGATTTATGGGAGATCAGAAAGTGAACGATTTGCAGAAGCCGATCTTTTGGGAAGGCAAGCCGATTGCCGACGGGGACAAGCCGACGCGCCCTTTGATCGTCAAGGTCGCGAAGATGATCGGCGGCGCCACGGGCATGCTGAACAAGATCGACGCGAACGCTCCGGAATATTATTCGCTGGCGAGCTCGGTGAGCGACGAGGAATGCTCGTTCTTGCTGAAGATGAACTGCCGCAAGATTCGCACGGACGAAGAGATGTGCGAACGCATGAAGTGGGATCTCGGGCACGTCCATAAGGTGGCCGACCACCTCGGCTGGCTCGGCGTAATCCGCACCGACTACTGCGAAGCCAAGGACGGGAAGCCGGAACACTACGAATATTTCTTACCGATCTATGCTCCGGGTCTGCTCGAGATCATGGTCGTTTCACCGAACGCGAAGGACCATCCGGAAATCCGCCGCGCGTTCAACCAGTACACGCACGACCGTCTGCAGACCATGGGCCCGATGATTCCGGACGGCTACGGCCTGATGAGAGTCATCCCGATTCCGCGCGCCTTGCCTAAAGGCGAAAAGGTTGACGACCGCGACAATCTCGACTGGTATTTAAGCAAGTACGATTATTTCTCCATCGGCGACTGCTCCTGCCGTACTTCCCGTACGGCGATGGGCGAAGGCTGCGGACACTTGGCCAAGGACCGCTGCCTGAAGCTCGGGAAGGCCGCGCAGTACTTCGTCCGCACGGGCAAGGAACGCGCGATCACCCGCGAGGAAGCCAAGGAAATTTTAAACAAGTGCGAGGACGAAGGCCTGATGCACTGCATCCCGAACCTCGAATCGGTCAAGGACGGGAACACGACGGCCATCTGCGATTGCTGCGGATGCGCCTGCTTCGGCTTACGTCCGGTCGAGGAATTCAAGACGACCGATGCGGTCGCTTCGAACTACCGCTGCGAGGTCAATCCTCTCAACTGCGTCGCTTGCGGCAAGTGCGTCGAGAACTGCCCGGTCAACGCGATCCATCTCGGCGTCAAGGTCCCTGCCCTGCACGAAATCAAGTGCGAGCACTCGCATTCGTTAAGCAAGAACACCACGAAGCGCGCCCAGCCCAACCCGGACTACCGCTTCAACCGCACGGACATCGTCCCAGAAACCGGAACGGCCCCGTGCAAGACCTGGTGCCCGGCCCACATTTCAATCCAGGGCTACATCAAGATGGCGAGCGAAGGGCGGTACAGAGACGCCCTCGAGCTCATCAAGAGGGAGAATCCGTTCCCGGCGGTCTGCGGAAGAATCTGCAACCATCCGTGCGAACTGCACTGCACCCGCGCCTCGTTCGACCAGGCGGTCGCCATCGACGACATCAAGAAGTTTATCGCGCAGAAGGACCTCGAAGCGGAACACCGCTATATCCCGCCGCGCAAGCACACCTATACCGAACAGAGCGCCTACGAGAATAAGAAGATTGGCATCATCGGCGCCGGCCCCGCGGGTCTTTCCTGTGCGTTCTATCTGGCCGAGGACGGATACGACGTCACGGTCTTTGAAAAGCAGGACAAGCTCGGCGGCATGATGACGCTCGGCATCCCTTCGTTCCGTCTGGAAAAAGACGTCGTGAACGCCGAAATCGATATCCTGAAGGAAATGGGCGTGAAGTTCAGGACCGGCGTCGAAGTCGGCAAGGACGTCACGATTCTGCAGCTTAGAGAGGAAGGCTACAAGGGCTTCTTCGTCGGCATCGGCGCCCAGAAGTCGAGAAAGCTCAATCTTCCGGACGAAGAGAACGCTGAAATCGTCGGGGGCGTCGATTTCCTCCGCGACGTCAATTTAGGAAAAGGCAAGAAGCTTCACGGCAACGTGGTCGTTGTCGGCGGCGGCAACGTCGCGATCGACGTGGCCCGCACGGCTCTCCGCCAGGGCGCGGAGAAAGTCGATCTCTACTGCCTCGAAAAGAGAGACGAAATGCCTTCGGCCGCGGACGAACTGGCCGAAGCCGAGCAGGAAGGCGTCGTCATTCACAATTCCTGGGGTCCGCTCGCTTTCGATTACGATGAGAATCATGTCCTGACCGGCATCGATTTCAAGAGATGCACGCAGGTCAAGGACGCCGACGGACGTTTCAATCCGCAGTACGACGAAAGCGAAAAGACGCACGCGGACTGCGTGAGTGTCCTCGAAGCCATCGGGCAGTCGTTCGATTACGGCCACCTGTTCGACGGGACGAAGGTCACCTTCTCGAGAAGACACACGGTCGAAGCGGATCCGTTCACCTATCAGACCGCGGATCCGGACATCTTCGTCGGCGGCGACTGCTACCGCGGAGCGTCCTTCTGCATCAACGCGATTGCCGACGGACACCAGGCCGCGATTTCCCTGCACCGTTTCGTCCAGCCGGGCCAGCTGCTCGATGCCGGACGTGACAGACGCGACTATAAGCAGCTCGATGTCGAGAACGTCGATTTCGGCGGATTCGACAAGGCTCCGCGCCAGTTCGCCGAGGAAAAGTGCCCTCTGAACATCCATTCGTACGAGGATAACCGCGGGATTCTGACCGAGGAACAGATCAAGAAGGAAGGGGCGCGCTGCCTCTCCTGCGGAAGAGCCTACGTCGATCCGAATATGTGCGTCGGCTGCGGACAGTGCGTCCTGCAGTGCGAATTCGACGCGGCCCACCTGGTCAAGAAGACCTCGATCTACGCGGACAATTACGACAAGATCCTGCCGAAAGCGGTCGGACACACTTTGAAGCGCGGCATCAAGATTTCCCTGAACGCCCTCATCAAAGACTGACCCATGCACGAATTAGGTTACGCGGTCGAGCTCGTGAACACGCTCGAGGACTACATGATCAAACAGAAGCTCACCGAGATCCACTCGGTGACCCTGCAGATCGGGGAGGCGACCGGGATCATCCCGCGTTACATGATGGAATGCTGGCCCGCCGCGGTCGAAGGGACGAACCTGGCGAATACCAAGCTCAAGATCGACTACGTCCTCGCCAAGGGCATCTGCCGCAACTGCGACTACGAGTACCCGATCACTTTGAGCCACGGGGTCTGCCCCAAGTGCGGCTCAGACGAGTACGACATGAACACGGGCTACGAGTTCGAGATCGTCGAAATCCGGGCGCGTTAAATCAAACAAAAGCAGGTTATCCGAATCAAGCGGGTAACCTGTTTTGTTTTGACGGAATATTCGGGAATTTACGGATTTATTCTTCGTAATCCGAGAGGACTCTCTTAAATTCGACTTCCGGATCCTTCCGGTCGAGATCCCAGCCGTACGGCTTGAATTCTCCCGAGAAGATGTCCTCGTAGAGCTCGCCGGGGTTCCCTTCGAAAGCTTCTTCCGGATCGGTCTTCTTCGAGGAGTAGACGAAGAACGGCATGACGCGGAGATATTTGAGTGAGGAATAGTCCTTCTGTTCCTTGAGCCACGGGAGGGCCTTCAGGAATTCTTCCCGGTCCGTGTCTTCGGTGAAGAGGGCTAGGATGACTTCTTCGGGATAAAGCGGCTTATCCTTTACCAGAAGGACGTCGTATCCGAGCTTCTTCAGTTCGGAAAGGACCTTTAGGGCGGCTTCCTTATCGCCGGGGGCGTACGCAAACTGGAGACGCATGGCTTACTTCCCTTGATACTTCTTCACTTCGGAACAGAGATAATCCGCCAGTTCCTGCACGCCGGTATTCGCCTTGACCGAGAGCGGGAAGAACTTCGCGTCCGGGTTGAGCTTCCGAATGGACTCTTCGACGCGGTCCACGTCGAAGTCGAAGAGGATCTTCGCGTCCATCTTCGTGAAGACGAAGATGTCGCCCCTAGTGAACATCAGAGGATATTTCAGAGGCTTGTCGTCGCCTTCCGGAATCGAGAGGATGACGAGCTTCATGGTCGCGCCGGTATCGAATTCGGCCGGGCAAACCAGGTTTCCGATGTTTTCCAAAAAGACCAGGTCGAGGTTCTCGTCCCCCAAGAAATCCATGCCTTCGTCGACCATCTTGGCGTCGAGGTGGCATTCGCCGGAGGTATGGAGCTGGATGGTCTTCACGCCGGTTTTATTCTCGACGGTCTGGGCGTCGACGACGGCGTCCATGTCGGCTTCGATGACGCCGATGCGGAGCTTGTCCTTGAGGCGGTTGATGAGGTCGACAAGAAGGGTTGTCTTGCCCGCGCCCGGGCTCGACATGACGTTGATGAGGAAGACTCCCCGTTCCTTCAGCTTTTTGCGCAGTGCGTCCGCGCGCAGGTCGTTATTGGCCAGGACGGACTGTTTGACTTTGATGACTCTCAGTTTTTCCATAGATGTTCTTTCTCCTTTTCCGCTGTCTCTATTCTACCCTGTTTGAAAGGGATTTGACTACTTTCTCGCCCGGAGGTTCCCCTATAAGAAAAAGTCGGATGAATCTAGATATTTCCGTTCTCCCTGTTGAACAGGAAAGCCTATCTCGTCGGAGTGAGACTGACGCCTAGAAAAAGACAGACGACGAAGAGAACGATGCTTAAAAAGAGCCCGATTGCCCGAGAAGGGTTCTGTCCGTTTCGGAGTGTTTGAAGAAGTCCGCGTTATAGACCGCGTAATAGGCGAGGTCCCCGCACAAGATGTGTACGGAAAGGACGGAGGCGTTAATGAATAAGAATCCGGAAAGGGAGAACAGGAAGGCCGAAAGAGGATAGGTTATGGCGGTGTACCGTCTGTTCCGTATCAGGGAGAGGAAAGAAAAGACACTGAGAACAAGGGAGATGAAAAGCAGCGCGGCAAATACATAACCGAAGAACGTGAAACCGTCATCCTGGAAGACCGTGATCAGGGTCCGTTTTTCTTTATAGGAAATGATGACCGGGTTTCCGTCCTGATCCATACTCATCCTGGCATAGGAGACCGAGAGGAACGGGAAGAAAAATCCGAGGAAGAACAGGACGTTCAGAACGAACGAAAGAAAGGAACGGACGGTACTCAGTGCCGAAAGCTTTTCCGTCCCTTTCTCTTTTCCGGCAGATTCCATCGTTCTCTCCTTTCCTACTTTACAGATCCACGAACACCGGAATTCCTCTTATATCCGCGTTCGTTTTCTTCTAAACCTGACTACATTCAATCAGTTTCTACTCCCCTCCTGTTTTCCCAATAAAAAAGACTGCTCCGGCCTTTAAGAAACCTCGAAGCAGTCCAGGGAAGCCAGATAAACGGATCTCTTCAGAACAGGGCTTTCGCGTTCTGAACAAAGCCGGCATTTAGAAGCGGCGAGAAGAGGTTCTGATCCTTCATCAGTTCGATCTGGAAGAGAGCAGAAGTGGCGGCGTCCCTGTTCACGATATACGCGTAATAGACGACTAATAACACAATGCCGAGCACGATGCGGTAAATGCCGAATCCTACGAAGGAATTCGAACGCAGGAACCTTAAGAATCCACGCGTAACGAGTAACGAAATTCCGAAGGCGACCGCGCAGGCCGTTAAAAGCATCCCGATCTGGGTTCCGGTGATGGAAGCGCCGGAAGCGATGAATTGGCCTCCCTTGAATAAACTCGTCCCGACCATGACCGGAATCGCTAAGAAGAACGAAAATTCCGCGGCGGTCTCGCGGTCGATCGAGAGAATCAGCGCCATGCAGATCGTTACGCCCGAGCGCGAGGTCCCCGGGATGATTGCGAGGACTTCGGCCAGACCGATTAAAAGCGCCATCTGGGGCATGATCTTATAGACCGAGTGGATGCGAAAAATTCCGTAAGGGTCTTTTTCGGAATTGGTGATGGAGGAGACTTCCCCTTCGAGGTGGAACCTCTTCTTGTTCGCCTGGGTCTTCAGATGGAGGTAGAGCTCGATGACGAGGAACAGGATGCCGTAGACAATCAGGGTGACCGAGACGGTCAGATAATTCATCAGGTACTGATCGACGTAATTGCTGAGGATGATGCCTAAGACCGCGGCCGGCACGGAAGCGATCAGGATGTTGCCCCAGTTCCGCCAGATGTGTCTTTTCGTCGCAGCGCTCTTCTTTTTACCGAACGGCCAGAGCTTTTTGAAGAAATAGATGACGACCGCGAGGATGGCCGCGAATTGGATGACGTACAAAAAGAAATCGTAGAACGGTTTCCCCTGCGTCTTCTCGACGGAGAAGAACTCGTTGAGGATGATCATATGCCCGGTCGAGGAGACCGGCAGCCATTCCGTCAGGCCTTCGACAAGTCCGAAGACAATTGCTTTCAAGTATTCGATGAACGTTTCCATAGTTTTCAGTCTCTATAAGGCTAATAGCCTTAAGATATTCTAAAAGTTCCAGTTAAAATTTACCTGAACTTCCGCGTCATTATTTTAGGAAATTGCCGTTTCTTTTGCAACGTATAAAAAAATAACTATATTCGTTTTCAAATCATCCATCATTCGTCCCGATTTGTCTGATATTTCACGGATTCAAGGGTTTTCTCAGAAGCAAATATAGAAATAAAGTTTTTATTTTTCATCGGGAAACAATTCTCTGAATCCGTCTTAAGCGAACTTATCTATAATATTTTCTGTTGAAGAGGTACATCCTATGTTCAAAGCCCGGTTCAGTGTCCCTTCTTACTACGGCGGCTTCGCCTGTAAAGGCAAAGAATGCCGGAACTGCTGCTGCCAGGGGTGGAAGATCACCCTGAATCAGAAGGAGTATTTCTCTTTGCAGTCTCTGGATGTCCCTAAAAGCGTCCATGACAAGATCGAAGCGTATGTCGGAATCGAGGAACAGCCGTCCGAGGAAGATTACGGAAGGATCAATCTGACGTACGAGGGAAAATGTCCTTTCAGGAGAAAGAAAGACGGCTACTGCGCCCTGCAGGTCCTTTTGGGCGAAGAGAAGATTCCTTCCGTCTGCCGGTATTATCCCCGCGCTCCCCGTCTCTATCCCGTTCCGGAATGCTCCATCTCGAACTCGTGCGAATGGGTGATCGAGGAACTGATCCATTCGCAGGAAAAGCTGACCTTCCGGAAGAAGACCCTGTCCTTCGAATTCGACGACGACGAAAAGAAGGAATATCCGAAGGATTTCATTCAAATCCGGAATCATTGCCTTTCCTTGATCGGGAACCGGAAATATGCCGTGAGCGAACGCATGAAGAAGATTTCCTCCTATCTGAAGGTCCTTCCCGTCCCCAAAGAGCAGATCCCGCTCTATCTGAAGTACATCCAACAAGCCACTTCCCGCTCGTATAGTCTTAGCGAGCAGGTCGCGAAGATGAATCCGGACAGAGATCCGACTATGAGGGAATCTCTCTTAAGGGAAAAGATTCCGTATTATTCCATCCGCGCGGAGAAGATCTTCGCGAACCATCTCCTGTTCATGAGTTTCCCCTATGTCGACGAAGAGGAAGACTTCTTTAAGGCCGCGAGAGGTCTAGAACTCCTCTACGCTTTCTACGAAGAGATCCTCCTTTCGAACATGAAGCGCTATGACCGGGAGAAGTTCGTGGATCTCACGGCTTCCTTTTTCCGTCTCGCGGAGCATTCGAACTTCTATTCGCTGATCCGCCCAATCTCCCAAAGAGTCGGAGCAAAGGACGGATTCGCTTCCTTTTAAACCGGTTAGGGGCCGTTTTCCGGTCCGCCCTTCGCTTTGAATCGAAACAAAAACGGGCGCCTTCAGGGCAAAAGCGCGTCCGTTCATTCATCGCTTGGGGCCGCTCCGTCTCATTCCCCGATTCCCAGGTACATAGAGAGATAGGCGTAATCTTCGGAATGGACCGTCCAAGAACTCCCTCCCGAGCAGGAAAACAGGGATAAGGCGGCCACAGATCCGGATAAAACTTTCCCGAACTTTTTCAAAATCCATTTCCTCCCGATTTCCCTATAGCCCGAAAGACCGTCCTTAAACAATGTCCGGTCCGCATTAAAAAGCGGGAAATACGGATCATCCCCGGTCCATCCGGGGCGATTCCTTTTTTTGAATTCCGATAAACTGAAAGCGGACAGCTTTAAGCCTTATAAACCTGTCTAGGGGAATACCCTCTTTTCTTCAAGGAGGAATCGAGATAATCCATTTCAGAAGGGACGACCTTCAAAAGGTTCATCGGGGACGGAAGCCTCTTCAAAGCTTCGATAGGAATCTTCTTATAAGTAGCGACCTTTTCGTATTCTTCCGAGAACGGTTCGACGATTTCGGCCTTCCCGGTGACCTGGAGCCCCTTCAGGTTTCCGAAGGAAGAATTGTCCTCGTAGATCGCAAGGCAGACGTCCTTATTGAACTCGAGGGCTTTGAATTTCAGCCCGCCTTCCGAGAAGATGTAGAAGCAGCCGCCGATATAGGAATATTCGAGCGGGGTGCACCTTACAAAGTCCCTATACGCGCACGCGAAGGCGCAGACTTGATGGGATAAGACGAATCCGTCGATCTCTTTCTTTAAGTCCGCCTTCTCCATCCTGACGGACTCTTCATCCTTTTTGATCCAATATTCGGAAGCTTTCCGATAATCCATAGAAATCTCCTTTCTTTAAAAAAATCCTTCTCTATTTTACCTGTTTCTTCCTAGAGGCGATCAGAACGGATAAGGAAGCGAGCACTTTCCTTTGTACTTCTTCGGCGGAGTCTTTCATCCCTTCCTCCGTCCAGCATTTTAAGAACCCGTACCAGAGCCCCACGCCCATGGAGTCGAGATAGGTGTGACTCCTCTTCGGATCGGTCAGGACGAGCGTCTTCAACAGATCGAGCAGCATCCCGTCCTCCCCGAATTTCTCGAGCGAGAGCAACAGATCCTTCTTGAGATAGAGGTACGAGAGAAGCCTTTTGTCCCGGTTCTCTTTCTCACTGACGGGATGTTCGAGGAGATATTCCTCGAACTGTTTCCGCTGACTTCGCTTAAACAGGTTCCCCAGCCCGTCCTTTTCCCCGTAATAGCGGTAGAACGTCGTCCTCCCGACGCCGGCCTTTGAGCAGAGCGCCCGCACTTCGATCGAGCTCATCGGCATTTGGATCAAGGCCTGCTCCAGGGCAATTCCGAGCGATTCGTCGCGGATGCCGTCCCGCGCGCGGGGCGTATTTTTCCTCCGGGCCATATCTTTCCTCCCTGTTCCTTTTTGAAAAGGAGGGGTTTCCTTTCAAAAGGTTCCGTGCTGTCATGTTCAGCTTTGGAACACATGTTCCAAATACAGAGTAATCCCGTTAGAGAGGAGAAATCAAGTATGGCGGAAGGAAAGAATGCCCCGAAGAAAAGAAAACACACGTTTTGGAAAGTCCTGCTCATCCTTTTAGTGATTCCGGCAATCGCCGTTCTGGTCCTCCTCATCGTTCCGGTTTTGTAAACCCTTTCCTCCGAACGTATAATGGAGAAGGTCATCTTTTTATGAAGAAAAAGAGCGTCTTTTCCTGTCTTCTTCTAGTTCTCTTGACTTCCTGCTCGCAGGACTCTTTTATCCGTTCGGATAAGATCAAGGTGATGGTCGAGGATTCGGAGCTCTATACGGTGGATTCCCCGATTCGGGAGATCCTTCCAGGAAGCGACGTCTCCTTTACCATCCGTTTCCTCTACGGGAGTTCGTTCTTAAGCTGCTCGTATCCTTCCTATTCGGTCGAGAAGGGAGACGGGACGAAATGCACGCTGACCTTGAAAGACGTCTTTTATCCTTCCGTGATTTCCCTATCGTGTTCGAAAGGAAGCCTGACGTACCATTCTTCCTCCTCTCTATTTCTGGACGGGACAGATACGCGTAGGGAGCCTTTTCAAGGCTATCATCTCCGCGAGCACGCCCTGGACGGATACGAAGTATTAAACGGGAGAGACGGGTATCTTCTATCTTCCTGGAACACGGAGGAAGATCTTTCCGGAGAGGACGTCTATTTCAATAACCGGGTTCCTTACGGAGTGAAAGACTTGTATCCGCATTACGAGAAGGTCTCGCCCTTAAGCGATTTTACGTTCTCCGTCGATGCGGACGGGGCGTGCGTCACGTCCTATAAGGGAAAAGACGACAAGGTCGTCCTCCCTTCCTCCTATAACGGAAGCGCGGTCTATAAGATTTCTACGGGCGCCTTTTCGTCCTCGTCTTTAAAAGAGCTCTATCTTCCCTCTTCGGTCAAGAGGATCGAAAAGGACGCCTTTCTGAATTCGTCCTTAGAGGAGATGACGTTCGCGGATTCGTTAAACGAGATTGATCAAAACGCTTTTAAAGGGAGTCCTTTGAAGACGGTCCATATCAACGCCGTGACGCCCCCGCATGCGAGCGGGACGTATTATGACGCCTTTACCGATAAGATCGATTATCTCGATTCGGTCAGGGGCGAAAAGAAGATTGTCCTCTTCGGAGGTTCTTCCGTGCGTTACGGATATTACTCCCCTCTTTTCGAAGAGGCCTTCTCAGAATATAAAACCGTGGACATGGGCGTATTCGCGTACGTGAACATGAAGCCCCAGTTATCCGTGATCGCCTCATATATGAATCCCGGGGATATATTGATCCACGCCCCAGAATACGATTATTGGGCTTTGGACGAACAGTTTGGGACGGATAGGAAGTTCGAGGAGAACCTCTTCTATTTCTTCGAAGGGAACTACGCTTCCCTCTCCTTGATCGATATACAGGACTATCCGGATTTCTTCTTCGGATACACACATTATCAGAGGAGAAGGAGTTCCTTAGCTTCTTTAGATTACTCGTATACCTCCAATCACCGCGACGACGATTTCAATTACCATCAGGAGAAGACCTATAACTTGGAAGGCGATTATATCCTGGAAAGAGAAGGCCACGACAGGGACGAGCACATCTATCAGCCTCTGACCCCGTATACTTTGGAAACCATAACGGAAGATCGTATTTCGAATCTGAATTCGATTTATCAAAGCCTTTCTCAAAAAGGCATTCGGGTCTTTTACGCCTACGCCCCGAAGAACCATAAGGCCATAACGGATGAGTCGACTTATGAGAAACGGAACGAACTGGAGGCGTATCTTCAGAAGCATCTTTCCGTCCCGATCTTAGGGAAGCTCGAGGACAGCCTCTATCCGGGGACGAGCTTCTACCTCATCGACAACCATCTTTCAAGCAAGGCCGCCAAAGGCCATACCGAATACGTCATCAACGAACTGAGGAAGGTTATCGGATGAGTACAGAAATGTTCATCGGAGGAGCCTTCCTCCTCGTGTCGCTATTCTTCCTCACGCTGTCTTTCCTTTCTAGGAAAGTCCGGCCATATTTCCTTTCGGCTTCGTTCCTTCTATTCGTCGCGTTTCTGATCTATATGTATTTCGCTCCGCTATCTTTATCGTTCTCTCTATTCGGGAACGGAATCTACGCCCTCTTCGTCTTTATAGGCGTTCTTTTGAGCCGAGGGAGGAGGGATGCATGAGTTTCAATTCCTTCTTATATCTCCTTTATCTTCCTCTCTGCGTCCTGATCTACTGGCTCCTTCCTTTTAAGTTACGAAAGTATTTCCTGCTATTCGCTTCCTATCTCTTCTACTCCTGGAGCGAACCGCGCTTACTGATTCTCTTATTCGCTTCGAGCCTCGTGATTTATTTCGGAGCACTGGGTTCTAGGACTTCTAAAAAAGGGAGGAAGACGTTCTCTCTCGTTTTATCCGTCATCCTGTTATTAGGGAGTCTCTTCACGTTCAAGTATCTCGATTTCTTCTGGGCTTCCCTTTCTCAAGGGATTTATCAGATGTCCGGGACGGACATCTATCGTCCAATCTCTCTTTTCCTTCCGATCGGAATCTCGTTCTATACGTTCCAGGGTATCTCGTACATCGCGGATGTCTATAGCGGAAAGAAGGAAGCCGAGAAGGATCTGGTGACGGTCTTTCTCTTCCTCTCCTACTTCCCGCAGCTCGTGGCCGGCCCGATTGAGAAGAGTTCCGACCTGTTCCCCCAGCTCAAAGAGAAGAAAACGTTCTCACTAAGGTATATTCTGAACGCCTTACCCTTTCTTTTAAAAGGCTATCTGAAGAAAGTCCTGATCGCGGATACGTTCGGAAGATACGTCGATTCGGTCTATTCCAATGTCTCTAAAAGCAGCGGGGCGAGCCTTCTTCTCGCGACGTTCTTTTTCGCCTTCCAGATCTACGGGGACTTCTCGGGTTACTGCGACATCGCCAAGGGGAGTTCAGAACTGCTGGGGATCGAGTTGAGCGAGAACTTTAAAAAGCCTTATCTTTCGACTTCCTTAAGAGATTTCTATAGGAGATGGCACGTGACGCTGAACCGCTTCTTCCTCGACGACGTCTACATCCCTTTAGGCGGCTCACATAAAGGCAAACCCGTCCAAATCCTGCTCGTCTTATTCGTCTTCTTCCTTTCGGGCTTATGGCACGGGGCGAGCTGGCACTACGTCCTCTGGGGCGGTTTGAGCGGTCTTGTGATTTCTATAGAAATTCTCCTAGAGCCTTGGAAGAAACGGTTCCTTTTGCAGACGCATCTTCCCCATTCCTTCCTCTACGGAGCGTCGGTCTTCTTCACGTTCTTAACGGTCTCCTTCCTCTGGATCTTCTTCCGCTCGGATTCGATTCAAACCGCGTTTACTGTGATTCAAAAGATCTTCACGGAGTTCGCCCCTCTTACGATGAATCCGTTATGGGAAGAAAGGACGTACGTGTTCTTAGTCTTCGCTTCCCTGATCCTGCTCCCTCTTAGTGATATCTTTCCTCCGCTTCAGGAGCGAAATCTTCTCTCCGTTAAGGAGAAGGAGAGGATTTCTCCTTATAAGGCCCTTCTCTATCTTTCCTTAGGCGTATTCGTCCTGTTCGCAGGTCTATTTCACTTAGAGACGCACGGATCGAACGGATTCATCTATTTCCAGTTCTAGAGACAAGGATGAAGAGAGTTTTATGCATAAGCGCGCGAAGAGAACACTGATTGTTCTGTCCATGATTGTTCCGTTAATGATTGTTCCGGTCTCGGTGAACGTGAACGCTTTCCTGCTGCCTCCGGTTTATGAGAGAACCTACTTAGGCGAACTGAAGGAAAAAGTGTACCGCCTGAAGGATACAGAAGGAAAGCGCATCGTATTGATTGGAGGAAGCGCCCTGCCTTTCGGAATCGATTCTTCCCTCATCGAGCAGGAACTTCCCTCTTACAAAGTCGTGAACTTCGGGATGTACGCCTCCCTGGGTTCGGACGTCATGCTCGATTTCGCCAAGGCAAGGATCAATCAGGGAGATCTTCTCTTCTTCTGTCCGGAACAGAACGTACAGACTTTAAGCCTCTACTATAACGGGGAGGCTCTTTTAGAGGCGCTCGACGGGGATTTCTCCTTGATGAATCTTTTGCCGGCCTCGACGAAAGAACGTCTATTTGGGGATCTCTACGCGTTCTCCCAAAAAAAGCTTTCGTATACGCTCGGAAAGGAAATGGATCTTTCCGGAATCTATCAAAAGGCGAGTTTCAACGAGTACGGGGACATCGACCACGAGCTCACTCCCTACTGCGTCCTCCCGGATTATTTCGATCCGACCACTCCGATTCCGTTCGATATCTTCCCTACCGATGAATTGATAGAGAAAGCGAATTCCTTCGCTTCCTATGTCAGAGAACAGGGGGCGTCCGTCTATTTCTATCCGGCCCCGATGAATCAGCTCGCAATCAAAGATTCGGATGAAACCGTCAAGTCGTATTATTCCAAGTTGGAGAAGAGACTCGACATGGGCTTCCCGTTCAATCCGTTCGATTCTATTTTGGACGGAGAGTATTTCTACGATACGAACTTCCATCTCAACAAAGCCGGAGCGCGGAACTATACGAAGAAGATGATCCAAATGATCAAGCTGATCCTGAACGATCCGTCCCCGACCAATATCGATGACGCGGAGAAGCCTTCCCGTCCGGAGATTGAAAAGCCGGCCGCGGACAATAACGAAGACCTGTCTTACTTTACGTACCGTCTTAAGGAAGACGGGACGTACGCCGTTTCATCTTTAGTCAAAACAAAAGATTCTTTCATTGTTCCGGCTTCCTATAACGGGAAATACATTACTTCCGTAGATCCGGAAGTATTCCGAAATAAAACCGGTATAGAAGAAATAACGTTCCAGGACAGTATGACCTATATCGAAGATCATTCGTTTAAGAATTGTTCTTCCTTAAGGAAGATTCATTTGAAACATCGGAAGCCATCTTCTATCAGGGTCGGAACGGAACTGCTGGATGGGACGGATGCAGATCTCTATGTCTCTCAGGATGTCCTTTCCTCGTTCGTACTGGACTATACGTTCTCACGATACGCGGAAAGGATCAAGGGAGAATGAATTTCTTCTTGGATTCTGCTCTGAAGCCAAGTAAAAAAGCGGCCGCATGATATGTACCTCTCTAGTTAGACACTAGGGAGGTATTTTTAATGAAGTACACAAAGAAGCAGAAGTTGGAATGGATCCATCAGTACTTGAGTGGCATGCCACTCAAGTATCCGCCCGGCATTCATT
>Ga0256406_1001309_pt1 | contig 40864 bp, 35 predicted proteins | sample RumenRJG_03DNA_FD_185986 | JGI IMG/M metagenome (GOLD analysis project Ga0256406, IMG submission 185986) | Bovine rumen microbial communities from Lethbridge, Alberta, Canada - RJG_03 | ecosystem: Host-associated > Mammals > Digestive system > Stomach > Rumen | place: Canada: Alberta | collected... | reverse complement strand
AGCAGCTTGCGCGGCGTGCCGTTCGGCTTCGACGGATCCCAGCGGATCTCTCCCGTATAGCCGATGATGGACGCAACCTTTTCCGTAAGCTCACGGATGGTCAGCTCCTTGCCGGTTCCGGCATTGACTGTCTCGTTGCCGCTGTAATGATTCATCAGGAATACACAGAGGTTGGCCAGGTCGTCCACATACAGGAACTCGCGGAGCGGGCTGCCGTCTCCCCAGCAGGTGACATAAGGGAGGTTCTGGACCTTGGCCTCGTGGAAGCGGCGGATCAGCGCCGGCAGCACATGGCTGTGCGTCGGATGATAGTTGTCGTTGGGGCCATACAGATTGGTCGGCATGACCGAGATGTAGTCGGTGCCGTACTGCCGGTTCAGAAATTCGCAGTATTTGAGTCCGCTGATTTTGGCGAGCGCATAGGCCTCATTCGTCTTCTCAAGCGGTCCGGTCAGCAGGCAGCTCTCCTTCATGGGCTGCGGCGCCATGCGCGGATAGATGCAGGAAGATCCCAGAAATTCCAGCTTGCGGCAGCCATTCTGCCAGGCGCTGTGTACGACATTCATCTCCAGAATCATATTGTCATACATGAAATCAGCGAGTGCCTCCTCGTTGGCGACAATTCCGCCGACCTTCGCGGCCGCAAGAAAAACATACTCGGGTTTTTCCTCGGCGAAGAAGTCCTCCACCGCGTCCTGTCTGGTCAGATCCAGTTCCTTGTGCGTCCTCGTGATGATATTGGTATAACCCTGGCGCTCCAGCTCACGCTTGATGGCAGAGCCGACCATTCCGCGGTGCCCTGCGACATAGATTTTTGCATTCTTTTCCATTTCTGTTCGTTTCCTTTCCGCCGTTGTTTTCTGCCGCCCCGGGCGGCATCCGGCCTTTTCGTCTCCGATCCCTGATTTCACAAATGACTGCCGCGGGCAGTGGTACAGACCTCCGCCGCAGCAGTCATTCTAACGGCATACGCGGCAGCCATTCTAGCGGCTGATTCCCTTCTCCATATATTCCTCAAGATTTTCCGCGACGCGCTCGCTGGCCCGTTCCACTGCCGCCTTGTGCATATCCGAATCCACCATAAGCTTCACCAGCTCCTCAAAGCTCGTCTTCTGCGGATTCCACCCGAGCTGTGTCCTCGCCTTTGTCGGGTCTCCCAGGAGATTGACCACATCTGTCGGCCGGTAAAAGTCCGGGCTCACCTCGACCAGCACTCTGCCGGTCGCCTTGTCGATTCCCTTTTCCTCCGCGCCTTCGCCGCGGAATTCCAGCTCAATCCCAACATCGTGGAAGGCGAGCTGGCAAAATTCGCGCACACTGTGCTGCACGCCGGTGGCAATGACAAAATCATCCGGATGATCGTTCTGCAGAATCAGCCACATGCACTCCACATAGTCCTTCGCATAGCCCCAGTCGCGCAGGCTGGAGAGGTTTCCAAGATAAAGCCTGTCCTGCGTCCCCTGGCGGATCCGTGCCGCTGCAAGGGTGATTTTGCGCGTGACAAAGGTCTCTCCGCGCCGCTCCGACTCATGGTTGAACAGAATACCGTTGCAGCAGAACATGTGATATGCGTCGCGGTATTCCTTCATGATCCAGTAGCCATACTGCTTGGCCACCGCATAGGGGCTGTACGGATGGAACGGCGTGGTCTCCCGCTGCGGCACTTCCTCCACCTTGCCGAAAAGCTCCGAGGTGGACGCCTGATAAATCCGGCAGGTATCCGCCAGCCCGCAGGTGCGGACCGCCTCGAGAATGCGGAGCACGCCTACCGCGTCGACATCCGCTGTATATTCCGGCACGTCAAAGCTGACCTGCACATGGCTCTGGGCCGCGAGATTATAAATCTCATCCGGCCGCACGCTGCCGATGACCTTGACAAGACTCATGGAGTCCCCGAGATCCGCATAGTGCAGGTGAAAGCCCGGCACTCCCTCAAGATGTGCGATGCGTTCCCGGAAATCCGTGGAGGAACGCCGGATCGTGCCGTGTACGTCATACCCTTTGGCGAGAAGAAATTCTGCCAGATATGAGCCGTCCTGGCCGGTGATGCCGGTGATGAGAGCTGTCCTGTGATCGCTCATATTGTCTCCTTTATCCATAGATGGTAATATTTTTATCTGACATGAAGGCAGTATAGTACCGGATAAATGGTCATTCAAGGAATGATATTGCTCTTAAATGGTAATTTCTTGCTGCATCCGCTTCCAGATCGGAGCAGCCGGTAAAGCGGGATTCCAATCAAAATCAGAAGGGCAGGGATCTGCGATGCCAAAGTCTTCCTCCAAACGGATTCTCGAAACACCGTCCGCCTATGCAAGGCGGCACTATTACTATGTGCAGGAGATCGGCACCCTGCAGAGCCTCGAGCCTCACATTTCCAGCCGCCAGGGCCTGCATTCCTTCCTGTTCTTCGTCGTGCTCTCCGGCAGCGGACGGACCCGGATCGGATCACAGAGCCGGAGCATCGGCGCCGGGGACTGTGTCTGGATCGACTGCTCGGGCGAATATGCACATGAAAGCTCCGCTGAGGACCCCTGGAGTCTTTTCTGGATTCACTACGACGGCCCGGAGGCCGCCGCATCCTACGCCTCCTTCCTGTCCCAGGGATATTCGCCGGTCTTCCATCCGCGCAGTCTCACCGCCTTCACGGAGCCGCTCGAGGCCCTGTTCCGTCTGCACCGCAGCAAGGGTTCCATGATGGAACTGCTCTCGAACAAATATATTACCGACATTGTCACCGCCTGCTTTGCCGAGAACGCGGCGCTGTCCGGGCCGGGCGCCTCTTCTCAGGAGAAGCTGCGCGAGGTGCATGAGTACCTGGAGACGCACTATATGGAGCACATCGACCTCGGCATGCTCTCGGAGCGCTTCTTTCTCAGCCGTTATCACCTTTCGAGGGAGTTCAGCCGCCGCTACGGCACGCCGATCACCGGAGAGCTGAACGCCATCCGCATCTCCCACGCCAAATCCATGCTCCGCTTCAGCACCGCACAGGTCGCGGAGATCGCGCAGGCCACCGGCTTTCAGGATGCCGGCTATTTCATCAAGGTGTTCCGGGCGCAGGAGGGCATGACGCCGCTGGAATATCGGAAGAGATGGTAGTAAACTAAACCACGGAAAGCCGCGGCGCAATCGGGCTTAAGACCCGCACAGGGAAGACTTCGCCGCGGATGAGGCATCATCATAAAGGAGCTGCAAAATTCATGAAAAATATCATTGTCACCGGCTGCAACGGTCAGCTTGGCATCGAAATCAACCGGCTTCTCGCCGGAGACCCGGAGTATCATCTCATTAACACGGATGTGTCCGATCCGGGCTTTGTTCCTGTCGATAAAAAGCTGGACATCACCAGCATCGACGACGTCCTGGCCTTTGCACGCGAGGTGAAGCCCTGGGCCATCATCAACTGTGCCGCCTACACGGCTGTCGACGCCGCGGAGAGCCATCTCGACCTCAACTATAAGATCAACGCGATCGGTCCCCGCAATCTGGCCATCGCCGCCACCGACCAGAAGGCAAAATTAGTCCATATCTCCACGGATTATGTATTCCCGGGCGACTGCCCGGATCCCCGCACCGAGTTCGATCCGGTCGGACCGAAGAGCGTGTACGGCATCACCAAGCTCGCCGGTGAAAATTTCGTCCGTGACTTTGCGGACCGCTATTTCATCATCCGCACGGCCTGGCTGTACGGCGAGGGCAAGAATTTTGTCCGGACCATGCTCCGGCTGTCCGAGACGCATGACCGCCTGACGGTCGTCAACGATCAGTTTGGCTCGCCGACCTCCACGCGGGAGCTGGCAAAGGCCATCCAGGCCCTGCTGCCGACTGACAACTACGGACTGTTCCACGGCACCTGCGAAGGGTCCACGAACTGGGCCGATTTTGCGGCAGAAATTATGCGGCAGGCCGGAAAGAAGACGGAAATCGTGCCCGTCAGCACGGAGGAATATCAGAAGATCAATCCGCAGTCCGCGCCGCGCCCGCATTACTCCATCCTCGACAACTATATGTTCCGCCTCACGACGGATCACCGGTACGCCGACTGGAAGGACGCACTGACCGTCTACATGAAGGACCAGGGATACGCGGCTGACTGAAAAAGAAGAAAGACATAATAGGAGCGAACATGCCTGAATACACCTTCTCTGCGATGATTCACAATCCCATGCTCCTCGCACCCGCGTGTGCCTGGTGCGCCGCGCAGCTCCTGAAGCTGCTGATCTACATGGGCGTCAACCACACCTTCTCCGTGGAGCGCATCTTCGGCGCAGGCGGTATGCCGAGCAGCCACTCCGCCACGGTCTGTGCGCTGTGTACCGCGGCCGGCTGCCAGTACGGGCTGAACAGCGCCGCGTTTGCCATCACCTTTTTCTTTGCCTTTATCGTGATGTATGATGCGATGGGCGTGCGGTGGGAAACCGGAGAGCAGGCCAAAATGCTGAATGAAATGCGGCGGCAGTTCACCAATCTCGGGAAGGTCTTCACCAATCAGAAGGAATTAAAGGAATTTGTGGGGCATACGCCGCTGCAGGTTGTCTGCGGCATGGCGCTCGGCATTGTGATTGCCCTGTGGGTGTGTGAATTTATTCTGTGACCGGACCGGCTCCGGCACTGTGTGACCCGGGTCTCACCGCCCGGGTCTTTTTCTGCCATTTTCTGCCGGAGCATCCTGTTACTCCGCATCCGGCTCCGCATCCCTCCGCTTCGGAATCATTCTGCCTGCGGCAGAATGACCCTCCAGGCCGCGATGAGCCGGTCAAGACTCCATGCCGCATTTGCCGGGCTGGTGCTGGGCAGCCGCACCGCCTCCCGGTGAATTACCGGCTTCTGGTATTTTTCATAGAGACGCCAGGCCGCCGCGCCGTTAATAAAAATGCGGTCTATTCCTGTCTGGTCCAGAATCATGGGCAGATCGGTCACAACCGCATTCCGGATGCTCGCATCCGAGGACCCCAGGATATCGCAGCTGTCGATCACGTCCCAAAGGGCGAGGTGATGCGACAGAATCAGTTCCGTCTTCTCCCCGCGGGTTTCCGGCACCGCTGTTCCATACAGCGCCGCCAGCACCTTCCAGAACCGGTTCTGCGGATGTCCGTAGTAAAACTGCTGCTCCCGTGATTTCACAGAGGGAAAGCTGCCGAGAATCAGCGTCTCCGCGTCCTCGTCAAAAAGCGGCGGGAATTCGTGCTCCAGGTGCCGGTATTCCCGTTTCCCGCGCTGTGCAGCCTTCCCTGCCGCATTTTCTTTTCCTGCGAGGTCAGCCCTCAGAATGTCTTCCTTTTCTTCCAAAATTCTGCCCTCTTCTCCAGGTACTGCCGTCTGCTGAATCTGCTCCTTCCGGCGCATCCTTCCGATCGGCGTGACCGGGCCGCAAGGTCCGCGGTGCCATGCCGACACGTCATCCGGTTATAACCCAAGTCTCTTCCGCAGCGCGGCAAAATCCGCGGCCTCCGGAGCCGTCACGGCGATCCGGCTGCCTGTGAATGGCTGCAGAAACGCAACGCGCGCCGCATGAAGCATCGCCCGGCCGCTCTCCCGCTCTTCCGGCAGGCCATACAGCGGGTCCCGGTAAAGAGGATGTCCGAGATATGCCATATGCACCCGGATCTGGTGGGTCCGTCCGGTATCGATCCGGCACTCGACAAGAGACGCGCCCTCCGCCCCCGCCAGACATTCACTGCCATCCTTCGTCCGCCCGGCTCCGGCTTCGCTGCACAGCGCATCTTCCGCCTGATATCCTGCGGTATCCCGCAGAACACGGTAGTGCGTGACAGCCCGGTCGCCCTCGCCCGGCGGCGCGACTCTCCGCTTCATCAGCACACCCGGCTCGCGTCCGATGGGCGCATCCACGGTGCCGCACTTCTGTCCTTCCGGAAAGACGCCGTGAACCAGTGCCAGATAGGTGCGCTGAAAGACTCCTTCCTGACGCTCCCGGTTCAGGCGTCCGGCCGCGGCGCGGTTTTTGGCATAGACCAGCGCTCCGCTGGTATCCATGTCAAGCCGGCCGGTGACATGGCAGATCACTGCGCCGGGACAGCCCTGATAATACGAGGCAAGATAATTCCCCAGCGTATCGTGCCAGTGGCCGTGCGTGGGATGCACCACTGTCCCCGGCGGTTTGTTCAGCACCACGAGATCCGCGTCCTCGTACAGGAAGCGGAGCATGCCCGGCGGCGCCGGCGTCGGAGGAACCCGTTCCTCTCCTTTCTCCCCGGCGCCGTTCTCCGGAAGTACCACCCGGAGCGTCTGTCCCGGGCGGATCCGGTCCTTTACCGTCACCTGCACGCCATCCGCTGTGATGCCGGAAGGCGTGAATTTTGCCCTGGATATTTCATGACCGGTGACGCCGATCCGGTTCTTCAGCACCAGGTTGACAAGACCGCCTGCCGTCTCCCCGAGGTCTTCTTCCCGGAGCGTATAAGAAAGAATTTTATCCATCGAGTCCCGCCGTCGGCCTCCCGTTCGCGCTGCCCGTGCCGCGGGACTTTCTGCCCGCTGTGTCCTCTGCGCCCCGGATGCCGGGCAGCTCCATCATCTCCGCACCGGCTCCGGCATCTGCGCACCTCATTGTTCCCTCCGGCTGCCGCTCAGACATATACCGGTTTCATGGTGTCGAGGCAGAGACATCCGAGCCTTGCGCCGCAGTCGATGGCAATGTTCCGATTCTTCATGACAATCCGGTCGGCATGCGGTTCCGGATTGATACTGCTCACCAGACAGCGATCCGGAAAATATTTCCGGCTGAAATCAAGCGGATGATAAATCACCTCCCACGGACGGTAGTCCTCCGGGTCACGATCCGGACTGAAGTGGTCGAGACCCGCGCTCACGAGGAGAAACGTCCTCTCCTCCGTCCGGACCTCCTCCACCAGCGAAAACTCGCTGAGATAATCGAGAAAATCCTCCTGATCCTCCGGGCCCAGTTCCCGGAATTCCCGTGTCACCGCATTGCCGCCTCCCTTGATCCAGCTGATGAGCTCCGCCTGCTCTGTCTCCTCCAGCTGCGAGAGGATCTTCTTCAGTTTCGCCTGCTCCTTCGGTGCCGTGTGATCGCCGAGCGTGATGGACGCCAGAAATTCGTTCCGCCCGAGAATCGGAATGACATTTGGGCGCAGCGCCATATCCTGAAACAGCTTCATGCCGCCGTCCAGTGCCTCCGGATCCAGCACGTTGCCGAGCACATAGAGCGTATCGTCCTCCTTCAGCGCGATTTTGCCGAGCATCTTCTGATAGCGATCATAATCCCCGTGAAGATTCGCAATTGCATAATTCATTCTGATATCCTCCATGGCTAAATCTCATGCCGCATTTTCTGCGGTGCCGCTTTCATACCCCTGTCCCGCATTCGGCAAAATCCGCAAATGCGGTCTGCCCGGATGCGTCAGCACCGTTGCTGCGGTTTGAAAGTTCTGCATCAGCAGCACTTTCAAACCGGTTCCCCGCGGCTCTGCATCTGATGATCTTTAGAAAATGATACCACAAACTCCCGGCGAAGGCTCCAATCCTCCAGATGCCGCGATCCGGTTATCCGGGACGCTGAATTGAAAACCGCAATGCATGCAGGCAGTCCCTCTCCGTTATCCGGGACAAATTCGAATTGATTTCTATCCTGGACACATTCGAATTTCCTCCTTAGCACATTCGAATTTCCCGCTTTTCATCTATCTGCAAAACGCGTAAGATAGGAAGAAATTTCTCCCCTGCCGTGCTCCTTTCAGCACCCGCGGGAGAAAGCAGTCACGTTTCGATAACGTTTCGATGTCACATTCAATTCCCGGCGCACACGGCGCGCTGGGAGGGAGGTATTGCATGAAAATCATCAGCACAGAAAAAGCGCCTGCGGCGATCGGCCCGTATTCCCAGGGTTACATCACCGGGAATCTGGTTTTTACGTCCGGTCAGATCCCGATCGATCCTTCCACCGGAACACTCAGAACCGGCGTCGAGGCACAGGCGGAGCAGAGCTGCCGCAATGTCCTCGCCATTCTGGAGGCAGCCGGTACCGGCGCGGACAAAGTCGTCAAAACCGTCTGCTACATCTCCGACATGGATCAGTTCGGCGCCTTCAATAAGGTGTATGAGCGCTTCTTCCCGTCAAAGCCTGCCCGTTCCTGTGTGCAGGTGGCGCGTCTCCCCAAGGATGTGTTCTGCGAGATTGAAGCCGTCGCGGAATTATAATTTCGTTCCCCGGGAGGATCTGTGCGGTCATTGGTGTAATTGATTGAAGGAAACAGGAGTCTGATTTTGAAAGAATTAACGATTGAAGCCTTTGAACGGGCCTGTGAGATTGTGAAACGGGTTACCCGCCCCACGGATCTCATCGAGTCCGACTATTACAGTGATCTGACCGGTGCGAAGGTATATCTCAAGCCGGAGAATATGCAGCGCACCGGTGCCTACAAGGTCCGCGGCGCCTATTACAAAATAAGCACGCTTTCTGACGAGGCAAGGGCAAAGGGCCTGATCACCGCCTCTGCCGGAAACCACGCCCAGGGTGTCGCCTACGCAGCGAAATGCTACGGCTGCAAGGCCGTGATCGTCATGCCGACCACGACGCCGCTCATCAAGGTGAACCGCACCAAGGCCCTGGGTGCCGAGGTCATCCTGCACGGCGACGTGTACGACGAGGCCTGCGGGCACGCGCTCCAGCTTGCAAAAGAGCACGGCTATACCTTTATCCATCCCTTTGATGATCCGGCTGTCGCAACCGGCCAGGGAACCATCGCCATGGAGATCTATAAAGAGCTCCCGCTGGTTGACATCATCCTCGTCCCCGTCGGGGGCGGCGGACTCGCCACCGGTGTCTCCACCCTTGCAAAGCTTCTGAATCCCCGGATCCGCGTGATCGGTGTTGAGCCGGAGGGCGCCGCCTGCCTCACCGCCTCCCTGAAGGCCGGCAGGGCTGTCACTCTTCCCACTGTCAGCACCATTGCGGACGGCACTGCGGTCAAGACACCCGGATCTGTCGTGTTCCCCTATCTGCAGAAAAACCTGGACAGCGTCATCACGGTGCCGGACCAGGAGCTGGTGGAGGCATTCCTCGATATGGTGGAAAACCACAAGATGATTGTCGAGAACTCGGGCCTTCTGTCCGTAGCTGCCCTCCGTCACATCGACTGCAGGGGCAAAAAGATCGCCTGCGTTCTGTCAGGCGGCAACATGGATGTGATTACGATGAGCTCTGTGGTACAGCAGGGTCTCATTCTCCGCGACCGGATTTTCACCGTTTCCGTTCAGCTGCCGGATAAGCCGGGAGAACTCAGCAAGGTTGCCGGCGTCATCGCCCAGGCGAACGGCAATGTCATCCGGCTCGAGCACAACCAGTTCGTCTCGATCAACCGCAGCGCCGCGGTGGAACTTACCATCACCATGGAGGCCTTCGGTACGGAGCATAAGAACCAGATTCTTCATGCTCTCGAGAAAGCAGGCTACAAGCCGGAGCTTCGCCGGGCAGCGATCTGACGATGGTGCTGCAGGCGCACGCAGCCGGGCGCACGAAAATCCCCCTCACGGATTAATTTCTGTCCGCGAGGGGGATTTTCTATCTTGATGCTTCTTATTCAGGGGAACGTTCACCTATATCGATACCTCTTTCTCAGAGGAACATCCACCGATATTGATGCCTCTTTCCCGGAGGAACGTCCACCAGCCTTTTGCCGCGTCACGCTCTGATCTCTCTCTTCATGAAGGTGATGTATGCTGCCGCGAAGAAGATCACAGTCTCCGCAATCATGAGCACAATGTGCGGCCAGATCTGAAGCAGGCTCTGCCCGAAGCTCAGATAACTCGCCACAGCGCCCTCCTGGGAGGTCAGCAGACTGACGACATTGGTGGAATGCACATTCGGGTTCATCAGGATCGTCGTGATCTCGCTGAACACGTAGTACGGCGACACCCGGTTGAGTCCGGTCTGCAGAGAATAATTGCTGATCGCATTGAGCTGCGCCTGATATCCGCCGCCGTTCACCGGATAAATACTTCCTGCGATGCCGGAGACAATCGTGGACCAGAACATGGTGAGGAACAGCCAGATCGCGATGGAAGCCAGCGCCGAGGTTGCGGCATACCGGCTGGTCACAGAGAATAACTCTGCCAGCGCCATCCAGAGGCTGATGTACAGCGTGCACATCAGCAGATACATCACGATCCGCGCGACTTCCTCGCCTGTCAGCACCAGCCCGGTCCGTATCAGTCCGTACCCGGTCATGACGCCGCCCAGGGTGAAGATCATGATGGCAACCGCTGTGAGGCCTGCCAGAAACTTGGCATTGATGATAGTATCGCGGTAGATCGGCTGCGCCGCCAGACGGTTCAACGTTCCCTGCGCCACCTCCTCATTGATCGCGTCAAATCCGAGCATGATCCCGACGATGGGACCGAGAAACCCGATGAAGGTCGAAAACGAATAGACATTGCTGCCCGACGTCGTGAACAGCTGCAGGAACAGAAACTCCGAAACAGCCGTCTGGCCGTCAGAGGTCTGCTGCGCCGCCTGAGAGAGGGTAGAAATCGCCCCGTTCACGGCAAAAATCATGATGCAGGCCAGCAGGACAAACAGAATCTGGTATCTCGTCGAATCCAGATGGTCTGAGAGTTCCTTCTTGTACAGGACACGCATGCCCCGGCGGTTCGTCCTCGCCGCATCGGTCTTCTCACTTGCCCAGAATGCGCGAAAGCCCTCTCCTAAATTTTGAAGGTCTCTCGTCAGACCCAGTTCGCTTTTCTCCTGCGTCTGCTCCGGCTTTACTTCTGCCATTGGATTTTCCTCCTTTCTCCTCGGCCTCGGCCCGCTCAAAATACTTGCGGTAAATCTCGTCGAGATCGCCGCCCTGACGGTGCATCTCGCGGACAGTGTAATTGTGCCTCAGGAGCGTCTCCTCCAGCCCGCGCTGGACATCCTCGCTCGACTCCACATGAATGGTTCCGTCGACCTTGCGACCGATGAGCTTCACGTTCGGAAGCGCCCGCACGTCATTCAGCAGGTCCTTGTCCCATGTGCTGTCCCCGTCCCGGTCAGCCCAGACGTCGAACATATACAGACCTTCGTTCTGCAGCTGCCTGCCGAGCTCATCAATGCGCCCGCAGGCGATCATATGTCCCTTGACGAATATTCCGACGCGGTCGGATATCTTCTGAATCTGATACAGATCATGCGAGGAAATCAGAATCGTGATGCCCTCGATTTTGGACAGGTCATGGATCATCGAAATGAGATCCGTCGTGGCCTGAGGGTCAAGACCGCCGGTGGGCTCATCCATAATGATGATTCTGGGCTGCTTCATCAGCACATCCGCGATGCCCAGTCTCTGGCGCATACCTCTGGAATATGTCCCTGCATCCCGGTCCGCCGCCTCGGTCATGCCGACCTTTTCCAGTACCTGTTTTGCACGCTCTCCTGCCTGCTCACGGGTCAGCCCGTTCATCTCCCCGGAGAAAATGAGATTGTCTCTTCCGGACATATTCGGATAAAATCCGACGTTGTCCGGAAGGTATCCGACCTCATTCTTGACCGCCAGCGAATCGCGAGTGCAGTCGAGGCCCCCGATGGACGCCGAACCGGACGTCGGATCGGTGAGGCCCAGAAGCATCAGCGTTGTCGTCGTCTTTCCGGCGCCGTTCGGACCAAGCAGACCGAAGATCTCGCCCCTGCGGATCTCCAGATTCAGATGATCCACCGCCTTCAGCGTCCCGTAGGTCTTGCACAGATCGACGGTGCGGATGACGATCTCATCCTTGTTTGCTGTTTCCATGAATCAGTGCCTCCCGAATTTATTGAAGACTGCGATCAGCGCTGCCGCGATGCCAAGAATGATGATGATGCCGACGATGCCCCAGACGGTCTGTGTCTCAACGGTGACACGGAACTGATTGGAGGTGTTCGCTTCATCGGCCGACGCCTTGATCGTCATGGCATAGTCTCCGCTGATGGCGGAGCTCGCCGGCGTCACATAGGCAGTGACTTCCTTGGTTTCTCCTGCCGCCAGGGAATCAATCGTGCTCTCGGAGAACTCAACGGTCCAGTCCGTGGCCGCTGTCGCGGTGAGGTTGATGTTATTCAGTGTGTCATTGCCGGAGTTGGTGATGTCCAGCACAACCGGCGTCTTCTTATTGGCCTTCGCCTTGAAGGAAAGTGTGCCGCTCTGTGTGGTGAGTCCGAGGTTATAGGTTCCCGTGATGGTCGCCGTCAGATCCTGCTCCAGATTCTCACTGTCGGACGCTGCCTTGACCGGGATTTTGAAGTCGCCCGCACTGGCATCAGAGGAGGGTGTGACCGTCACCTTGATCGAGGTGCTGGCAACCGGGTCGACATCCACAGACTCCAGGCTGCTTCCGTTCGAATCCGCAAAGGCGACCTTCCAGCCCTTCGGCGCACCGTCTGCGCTCAGCTTGAAGGTCTGTGCCTCCAGAGAATTGTTCTGCAGCGTCAGACTGTAGGAAAGGGAGCTGGAGGAATCCCCGCTCTGCTTGTCTGTCTCTGCCTTCAGTGTGCTGGCGCCGAGATCCAGCTCCTGCACCTGCAGCGTCAGATTCACCGTGCTGGTGTGATTTGCGCCCTTTGCAGTCAATGTGATGTGGTAAGTGCCGTCCTGCGTATCATCCGGAACATTTACCGTGTAGGTCACCAGGCTCTGGTTATTGCCATACGGCACATAGACGCTGTTCACCGTATTGCTGCTCCCGGTGAAGTACCCTTCCAGTCCATCCTTGGAGGATGCACTCAGTTCCATCGTCTCCCCGCTGCTTGTCGCGTTGGTGAAGTTCAGCGCGAAGGTAGCGGTATCCCCTGCCTTCACGGTCAGTCCGGGATACGACGTATACATCGTAATACCGGACCCGACCACCATCTCCGTGCTGTCCTCCGTCTGACCCGCCGCCATGACAGGGGTGGCTGTGAGCATCACACCCAGCATCATGGCAGCCATGCCGGCTGCGCCTGTACGAACCAGAAAATTCTTTTTCATGATTTACCTCCACTCGGGTATCTTGATATTTTGACGTTCTCTCACAGGGCTGACCCCTTCGGTACCGCACAGCTCTGCGAGCGTCATATTGATCCGCGGCGCACCCTGCAGCATAAAGAAAGCCCGCAATGCCTCCGCAGCATCATTCCGGTCTGGTACCTTATCAGTACTTCTCCATGCTACGGTGGAATTGTGGGCAAAATGTCATACGATTGTGTTTTTTTTGTGAAATATTATTCCACGACGATGGTCTCGATGACCTGGTCCTCGTAAGGGCGGTCCTCGCCATTTGTTCTCGTCTCCGCAATCCGGTCTAGCTCGTCGAGTCCCTCGGTGATTTTGCCGAAGGCGGCGTAGGCCCCGTCGAGATACGGCGCGTCGCGGTGCATGATGAAGAACTGGGAGCCGGCGGAATCCGGATCCATGGCGCGCGCCATCGACATCACGCCGCGCGTATGCTTGAGATCATTCTTCACGCCATTCTGCGCGAATTCTCCCTTGATATTCCAGCCGGGGCCGCCCATGCCGGTTCCGGTGGGATCCCCGCCCTGAATCATAAAGCCCTTGATGACGCGGTGAAAAATCAGCCCGTCGTAGAAATGGGCATCCGCGAGTTTCTTGAAATTTTCCACGGTGAGCGGTGCGACATCAGGATACAGTTCTCCCTTCATGACGCCCCCGTCCTTCATGGTTATCGTGACTGTGAGATTTTCCGCCATTGCTCTCCTCCTTGCGCCACGCGGCTGCCGCTGTGTTATCATCATGCTGAACCGCCTGGCCGGTATTGTAACTCATATTTTCTCTGTTGTACCGGAATATCCTGCCTCCATGAACGAACGCTGCCAGAGCAGGAACGCTGTCAAAATACGGCAGGATGCCGCTAGCCTTGCGTGACCGCTGCCGTTTCCGCAGTCATGCCGACAATCCTCATTATACCTTATGGACCTGCAAAATATCTCTTACCTTTTCATGAAATTTCACACGGATCGCAGGGCTCTTGGCGCCGTTCTCGCCTCCGCGGAGGAGGACGGCTTTCATACGCGCGTGTTCTGGCTGGAAGAACTGCAGGCGCAGGCCCCGGTGTCTGTCCGGCGCGGTGCCGGACGGACCTGCGCCGCCCTTGACGCCCGACCGAATCCGGGTGCGTCGTTCCAGTCCGCTCTGGCTCTCCCCCGCACCCTCTGGATCACCGATTCCGCGGCAGGGCTGTTCCTCCTCCGGGCGGCTCATGTCCCGTGCGCTGCCTGCCTCACGGACTGGAACGCAGCAGAAGATCTCGGGGACGCGCCCTACCTGCTCTCTGATCTGGCACAGATTGATGCCGATGATTTTGACAAAATCTATCAGCGGGGAACAGGGCTTCCCTGGACGATTCTCCGGACGCGGCGGCTTCTTGTGCGCGAATTCACGGACACTGACCACGATCTGGACGCGCTGTACCGTCTCTACAGCGATCCCGAGGCGGCGCGGTTTCTCTCCCCGCTCCTTCCCGAGCGCAGCCGGGAACGGGAGGCACTCAGATCTTATATCCGCAACGTCTACAGCTTCTATGGCTTTGGCAGCTGGGCGCTCGTCCAGACCGGCGAAGGCACCGCCTGCTCCGGCACAGACGGGGACGATATCATCGGCCGCATGGGCTTTGGCATTCCGGACGCCGGCCGTTCCGGCTTTGTCCCATCCTTCGGATACCTCATCCGGGCAGACTGCCGCAGGCAGGGTTTTGCCATCGAGGCCGCCCGCGCGATTCTGGACTATGGCTTCCGCGTGCTGGATTTTGAGGAAATCGATGCCGTCTCCCGCGCCGATAACGCGGCATCCCTTCATCTGCTGCAGCGGGTGGGCTTTCAGCCAGTGCCGGCAGACCAGGCTCCGGAAGCAGCAGCGTCTCAGGAACCTGCGCTTCTCCGGTTCCGACTGCGCCGGACCTCCTGATGATTCGTGCTCTTCCAGCCGCACAGAATCTCCAGCTTCGCACCCGCTTGTGCTGCGGCCGCCTTAAAAATATAGAGGCTGCCGCAGCACAGGTCCGCGGCAGCCTCCTCTTTTCCCGCTGTCAGATCAGATTTTCTTCTCGCCCTTCAGGAAACGCTCAATTCCATCCAGTGCCTCGCTCTCGTCCGTGCCGTCGGCATAGACAGTGAGCGCCTGCCCGTTGTCAAGATCAAGTGCCATCATCCCCATGATGCTCTTGGCATTGACTTTGGTCGTCCCGGACTCAATATGAATGCTGCTGTCAAACGTGCTGGCCACCTGCACCAGCTCCGCAATCGGCCTGGCATCCAGCCCGCCGGGAAGTTCCACGGTCATAGATTTACTAATCATAATAATTCTCCTCCTTACTGCACAACGAAAAGCGTAACCACCCCAATACACGTCATGCACCCAGAGGCTTCTGCCCGCCTTCTTCTCCCTCCCCAGAGAAAAGATCCCGGACAGTAATTCTGTTCTGACCCGGCAGAACGTCTGCCCGTCTGCCGTGCGGCTGGGACGCATCTTCCTGCAATGCTCCCGAAACGAATACAGCCATTATACTATATCGCTAAAAATTACTCCACTTTTTCGTGGCTCTGCATAACAGTCCGAGTCCTCTTCCGCCGGATTGCTATTTTTCGTGGTTCTGCATGGCAGCGGCAATTTGAGACAGCCGCCTGAGTCTGTGATTGACGCCGGACTTTCCGACCGGCGGATCGCAGAGTTCCCCCAGCTCCTTCAGCGTGGCGTCCGGATGCGAAAGCCTGAGCTCCGCCACCGCACGCAGTCCCTCCGGAAGCCTGCCGAAGCCTCCGTGCTGCTCGATATATCGGATATCCTCCGCCTGATGCTCGGCTGCCGTGGCCGTCTTCATCAGATTGGAGGTCTCAAAATTCACCCGGCGGTTCACGTCATTGGCGATATCCTTGAGAATCCGGGAATTTTCCATCTCCATCAGCGCGGAATGCGCGCCCATCAGGCTCAGGAGGCTGATAATCTCCTCCGCCTCCTTCAGATAAACGACAAAATATTTTCTGCGCGGCACCATGCGGCCGGTCAGATTTTCCTTCTGCAGCGTGCGGAGCACCTGTGCTCCCTGCTGCTGTGTGCTGCAGACAAACTCGAGATGATACTCTCTTCCGGGATCGCTCATGGAACCGCAGGCGAGAAACATCCCCCGCAGAAACGCTCTCCTGCAGCATCCGCGCCGAAGCAGCGCTCCGGGCACCTCTCCGCTCAGGGCAGAAGGCGTGCCGGGTGCCGCGTTCATCCCGAGCGCACCCAGGAGTGTCTCCCAGCTGTCTGTCCCTTCCCGGGCCCGGATCACACCATTCTCGCAGAGGAATCCGCCGCGCGCCACAGCATCCTGCGGACCGCCTGCATGAGCCGCAGATATCCTCTCCATCAGCGTCATGAGCTTTCGGGTCAGACCCTCATTCTCCAGAGACAGCGGAAGCGATACGCCGCCATCCCCTGCGGAAGGCTTCCGGTCCGGCCGGTACAGTCCGCAGAGCAGCGCAGCCAGCTCCGCCTCACAGCAGTGCTGCCGCGCCGGGAGAATTCCCAGTAGTTCGTTTTTTACCTTGCCAGAAAAAGACACGATCATCCTGCTCCGTCATCTGGCCCGGCGCACATCGCGGTGGACCAGATTGATGCCGTAGCCTCCATGTCCCCTGAGCGCCGCGTAGAGTTCCCCCGCGATCGCCACGGAGCGATGCTGGCCTCCGGTGCAGCCGATGGCAATGACCAGCTGATTCTTGCCCTCCTTGACATAGTACGGAATGAGATAGCTGATCATATCGTCCAGCTTTTTCATAAATTCCTGTGTCTGCGGAAATCCGAGGACATAGTCATGAACCGGCTTGTCATTGCCAGTCAGGTGCTTCATGGAATCAATGTAATACGGGTTGGGAAGGAAGCGCACATCGAAGACCAGATCGGCATCCGACGGGATGCCGTACTTGAATCCGAAACTCATCACCGTCACCATCAGGGAATTGTAGTCCTTGTCCTTCTGGAACATTTCAATGAGCTGCTGCTTCAGATCCCGGGTCAGCAGATTGGATGTATCGATCACGTAATCCGCCTGTTCCTTGATATCCCGGAGAATCCGGCGTTCCCGCTCGATTCCGTCCTCCACCCGGCCATCCGGTGCCAGAGGATGCGCGCGGCGCGATTCCTTGTAGCGCTTGATCAGAACCTCGTCCGAAGCATCCATGAACAGAATCTTGTACTCGTATCCCTTTTCCTTCAGCGTCCGCAGCATGGACAGCACATAATCAAAGGAGCGCTCTCCGCGGACATCAATGCCGAGACACACCTTGGTGATCTCACTGCCCGGAGCTGCCATCAGCTCCATGAATTTGTCAATGAGCCGGACCGGGAGATTGTCCACACAATAATACCCCTGGTCCTCCAGCATCTTGATGGCAGTCATCTTGCCGCTGCCGCTCATGCCTGTCACAATCACAATTTCCATTGATTTACGCTGACTCCTGTCCTAATAGGGTGCTGAAGCCGATCCATCAGCTTGACGCGGCGATGGACAAAATCCGTGACGGAAGTCAGGATGCCGGAGGCATCAAAGATAGATGACCTCCCGCTCGAGGTCGACGCCGCTGGTTTCCTTCACACGCCGCTGCACCTCTGCGATCACAGCCTTCACCTCCGCCGTCGTCGCACCGCCGTAATTAATCACAAAGCCGCAGTGCTTCAGCGAGACGCCCGCGTTTCCGATGCGGAAGCCGCGCAGTCCCGCCTCTTCGATCAGCTGCCCTGCAAAATGTCCCTCCGGCCGCTTGAAGGTGCTCCCGGCGCTTCCGTACTCGAGCGGCTGCTTACTCCTCCGCCGTTCTGTGTAATCCGTCATCTGTGCCCGGATCTGCGCCGGATCTCCCTTTTTCAACCCAAAGACTGCCCGCAGTGCCGTACCGCCATTTTCCTTCAGAATGCTCCGGCGGTAGCCGAACTGCATCTCCTCCCCCGAAAACGTCCTGACCGTGCCGTCCGGCAGGAGCAGGTCCGCCGACCGGACCACCTGCTTCATTTCTCCTCCGTAGGCTCCGGCGTTCATGACGAGCGCACCGCCCACTGTTCCGGGAATCCCAGAGGCAAATTCGAGTCCAGTGAGGGAATGATCCGCCGCAAAGGATGCAAGAGACGCCAGCGTCATGCCCGAACCTGCCGTGATGCAGTCCGGCAGATCCGGATCGTATACCGCCTGCGTGAACTCCGTTTTCTCCCCGTTCTCCGGAATCATCGTCACAATGGCGCCGCGGTACCCGGCGTCATCCACCAGAATGTTGCTCCCCCGGCCGAGCAGAAAATAGGGTTCTCCCGCTTTCCGAAGAATCCGCAGCACCTCCGTCAGCTCCCGGCCTGTGGATACCCGCAGAAACCAGTCCGCGGGACCGCCGGTGCGGAAGGTGCAGTGCCGCGCCATCGGTTCTCCGCGCAGAATCCGATCGGACGGCAGAACCGCGCCCAGCTCTCTGCAAAGCGTTTCCTGATCTGTCATACCGCTCACCGCTGCTGCAGCACCAGTCTGGCTGCACCGTACATTCCTGCATCATTGCCGAGCGTCGCCAGCGCGAACTTGGTATCCCGCGCGCCGTGAAAGACATATTTTGTGAAGGAAGGCTTCAGCAGCCGGATGAGATCCTCTCCTGCCTTCGAGACGCCGCCGCCGAGCACGATCATCTCCGGATTCAGAACCGTCGCCACAATCGCCAGTCCCTTGCCCAGGTAATAGCCGTACTTCTCCGTGATGGACACCGCCACCTCATCACCGGACGACGCCGCTGCGAAGATGTCCTTCGACGTGAGCTGCGGCAGATCGCGGAGCGTGCTGGCCTTCCTGGTCGCCTTCAACATACGGCTGCCGATCCGGACGACACCGGTCGCGGAAGCATATTCCTCAAAGCAGCCGTAGTTGCCGCAGCCGCAGGCCTCTGTCTCATCGTCCTCGATGTGCATGTGGCCGATCTCTCCGCCGGCTCCGCCATATCCTGCAACCAGCTTGCCGCCGACAAGAATGCCTCCGCCGACACCGGTGCCGAGCGTCACCATGACCATATCACGGTGTCCCTTGCCGCCGCCCTTCCACTGTTCCCCGAGGGCAGCAACGTTGGCATCATTTCCGGCAGCCACCTTGACGCCCATCAGGCCTTCCATCGTCTCACGGATATTGAAAGTGCCCCAGCCAAGATTGACCGCATCGTGCACCGTACCGGTCTCATCCACCGGGCCCGGCACACCGATGCCGACACCAAGGACATCGTCCTTCCGGATGTTGTTGTCCGCCATCTTCTTCTGAATCGAAGCCGCAATATCCGGCAGAATATACATGCCGCTGTCTCCCGTCCTGGTCGGAATTTCCCAGACCGCCTGCTTATTGCCCTCAGGATCAAACATGCCGATCTTGACGGTCGTTCCGCCGACATCCACGCCGAACACTGTACTGCTCATTTCGTTCCTCCCTCGTTATTTCTTATATTTTCCCTATTTCTGTATTCCTGTGCTGTGCTCCCCGCGGCACCCGCATCAGCCTGCTGCTCAGTCGTCCTCTTCCTCGCCGTCATGCTTGCGCATCAGCGATTTCTGGACGCGGTTGTACAGCTCCTGCGCCGCATTATAGCCCATCTTCTTCTGGCGGTGATTGACCGCAGCGGACTCACAGATCACAGCCAGATTTCTGCCCGGGCGGATCGGAATCCGGTGGCAGACCACGCGGTTGCCCAGGTACTCCGTGTATTCCTCCTCCAGCCCGAGACGGTCATAATCCTTGTCCTTGTCCCACTCCTCGAGCTGAATCACCAGATCGATGTTCTGGGTATCGCGGACGCAGGAAACACCGAACAGAGTCTTGACATCGATGATGCCGATGCCGCGCAGCTCGATGAAGTGCTTCGTGATATCCGGTGCCGAGCCGATCAGCGTCTCATCCGAGACCTTTCTGATCTCCACCACATCGTCCGAGACCAGACGATGCCCTCTCTTGATCAGCTCCAGCGCGGCCTCCGATTTGCCGATGCCGCTCTCGCCGGTGATCAGCACACCCTCGCCGTAGACATCGACCAGCACACCATGGATGGAAATCATCGGCGCGAGCCGCACATTCATCCATCGGATCAGCTCCGCCATAAATGCCGAGGTCGCCTTTTTGGTCATCAGTACCGGGCAGTTATATTTGCGCGCATACTCCAGGAACTTTTCATCCGGACGCAGCTCGCGGCAAAATACAACGCACGGCGCACCCATGCCGAGAAACTTATCATAGATGGAGTCCTTCTGTTCCTCGGACATCTGTTCCATGTAAGAATGTTCGACGAAGCCGATGATCTGCACGCGGTTCGGATCGTTGTGCTCAAAATATCCTGTCAGAAGAATGCCCGGACGATTGACGTCCGGCTGTGTGATCTTGATGCCGGAGATATCAATATCCGGCGTGAGATTCTCGAGTTTCTCCTGTTCGATGACCTTGCTGAGATGTAAGCCTGCCATAGAACGAGCCCTTTCTGTCCCGCCAGCGGGACTGCGTGATTAGAAACATATTACCATATCCTGTAACGGTTCATCATCCCGAATCGACTATGGGATGAGAGTTCGAATCGTCGTCTTACCTGCCGTTGTCCTGGTGGAAATAATCGTAGATCTGCTGTGCCTCTCGCCGGGGAATCTCCGGAATCGAGGCGAGCGTATCCACGTCCGCACTCCTCAGCTCCTGCATCGAGCGGAAAGTACGCATAAGCGCCTTCCGGCGCGCCGGTCCGACTCCCGGAATCTGATCCAGCCCGGATTCGGTCTGTGCCCTGCTGCGCAAGGAGCGATGGTATTCAATGGCAAAGCGGTGCGCCTCATCCTGAATCCTGGTGATCAGCTTGAAGCCCTCCGATCGTGTGTCGATCGGGATCTCGACATTGTTGAAGTAAAGTCCCCGCGTGCGGTGATGATCATCCTTGACCATGCCCGCGACCGGGATAGACAGCCCCAGCTCCTTCAGCACCTCGAGGGCGATATTCACCTGTCCGCGGCCGCCGTCCATGAGAATCAGATCCGGAAAACGGGCAAATTTTGACAGACTGTATCCATCCTGCGTATCCCCCGCAATCTCTGCCCTCTCCTCAAGACCGTGCTCAAACCGCCTTGACAGCACCTCGTGCATGCAGGCGTAATCATTGGGGCCGGAGACCGTCCGGATCGCGAATTTGCGGTAGTCGCTCCGTTTCGGACGTCCCTTTTCAAATACAACCATGGAGCCCACGTTGGCAAAGCCGCTGATATTCGAGATGTCATAGGCCTCCATGCGGTCGGCATGCTTCAGACCGAGCCAGTCCGCCACCTCCCGGGCCGCACCGATGGTGCGCCCCTCCTCCCGTTTCAGACGCTCCCGGTCCTTCGACAGAATCAGCGCCGCGTTCTCCTCGGCGAGCTGCACCAGGCGTTCCTTCTGGCCTCTCTGCGGCACGATGAGCGATACCTTCTGCCCCTTCCGATCAGAGAGCCACTCCTCAATCACTGCCCGATCCTCCACATCGACCGGCAGCATGATGGTCCTGGGAATGAACGGTGTCCCGGCATAGAACTGGCGAATGAATTCCGACAGAATTTCCGCCTTCGGAACTCCGCCGACATGGGTCATATAGAAGTGCTCCCGCCCGATCAGGCGCCCGTCGCGGATGAAAAAGGTCTGTACCACTGCGTCGGCGTCCGCGTTCTCCTCCTCTTTGGCAATGCCGAGAATGTCCCTGTTCTCTCCCACTTCCTCGGACATTTTCTGCTTCTGCGTGACCATCCGCACATCACGGATGAGATCGCGGTATTCCGCCGCCTTCTCAAACGCCATCTGCGCCGAGGCTTCCTCCATCTTCTCCGTGAGCTCGTCGATCAGCGGCTGATAATGTCCCGACAGGAATTCGACTGCCCGGCTGATCCGGGCGCGGTAATCCTCCTGAGAAGTGCCGCCCGCCATGCACGGTGCGCAGCAGCGGTGAATCTGATAATTGATGCAGGGCCTCTCTCTGCCGATATCGCGCGGCAGAACACGATTGCAGTCCCGCAGCTCAAACATCCGGTTCAGCAGCTCGATCGTGCTCCGGACAGCGTCGCCGCTGGTAAACGGGCCAAAATATCTGGCCTTGTCCTTCTTCATCTCGCGGACCACGAGAAGCCTTGGATATGGCTCATTCACCGTCACCTTGATATAGGGATACGTCTTGTCATCGACCAGCATCGTGTTGTATTTTGGCCGGTGCTCCTTGATCAGGTTGTTCTCCAGGATCAGAGCCTCCAGCTCCGAGTCGGTGACAATATATTCAAACCAGGCGACCTGTCTGACCATACTGTCAATCTGCGGGCCGCGTCCGACGATCTTCTTCTGGAAGTAGGAACGCACCCGGTTATGCAGATTCACTGCTTTCCCGACGTAGAGGATCGTGTCCTCCGCACCGTGCATGATATAGACCCCCGGTTTCTTCGGTAATTTCTTCAGTTCCTCCGTGACATCAAAATGATTCCTTGATGCAGGCTGTGGCTGTGTTGCCATACACACTCATTCCCATCTATGTTCTGCCTGCCGGTCTGCCGCGGACTTTGCGGTCAGGCGCAGTCTCACGGCCGCTTTCCGAGATCGTCCGGATTGGCGCCCGAAAAGCGTCCGCGCGGCTGCTGTGTCCGGTCCGTCTCCGTCTGCTGCGCTGCGGCATGATCCGCCGGCTGCGCAGGCGTTCCGGCGGAAGCACCGGATTCCTCATGTGCGTCATCTCCGGCTGCAGCGCCGGTCTCACTGCTTCTTACCGGTGTTGTGTCTGCTCCGGCTGACGCCTGTGACACCGCATCATCTTCCTGCGTCGCGCTGTCCTGCCGTCCGTCCGGCGCATCCGCCCTGTCTGTATTGACTGCCTGCTGCGGTGCTGCCTCATCTTTCTGAGACGCGCTGTCCTGCTGCCCTCCTGGTGCATCCGCCCTGTTCTGCGGTGCCGCGGCATGCATCTCCGCGCGGAGTTCCTCCCACGGCGTCTTTCCCGCAGGCGCGTCCTCCGCTGCCGGTGTATCCGGCATACCCTCCACCGCATGATAGATCTTCATGAATTCCTTGCCGGTGATGGTCTCACGCTGGATGAGGTACTCTGCCAGCTTATCCATGGCCTCCTGATGCTGGGAAAGAAGGTCCTTCGCCTCCTGATAGCACTTCTCCAGGTACTTTCTGACCTCCTCGTCGACCGCAGCGATCGTCACATCGGCACAGTTATACTGTGCCCGTCCGGAGAGATACTGGCTCTCCACGGTGGCAAGTCCCATCAGCCCGAATTTTTCACTCATGCCATACATCGTGATCATCTTGCGCGCGATGTCGGTGGCCTTCTCGATATCATTGGAGGCGCCGGTAGTGACGGTGGAGAACTTCAGCTCCTCCGCCGCGCGCCCGCCGAGCAGACCGACGATCATATCGTGCAGCTCCGCCTTCGAGTTGAGATATTTTTCCTCCTCCGGAACCTGCATGACATAGCCGAGGGCGCCCATGGTGCGGGGCACGATGGTGATCTTCTGCACCGGCTCTGAATTCTTCTGCACTGCCGCGATCAGCGCGTGGCCCACCTCATGGTAGGACACGATCCGCCGCTCCTCCGCATTCATGATGCGGTCCTTCTTCTCCTTGCCGACCAGAACCTGCTCCACTGCCTCGAAGAGGTCCTTCTGGTTGACATATTCCCGGTGATTCTTGACCGCGTTGATCGCGGCCTCATTGATCATATTGGCGAGATCGGAGCCCACCGCGCCGCTCGTGGCAAGCGCGATTTCATCCAGGTCCACCGTCTCATCCATTTTGACATTCCGGCTGTGTACCTTCAGGATCGCGACACGGCCCTTCAGATCCGGGCGCTCCACGATGATCCGGCGGTCAAACCGGCCCGGCCGAAGCAGCGCCTTGTCCAGAATTTCCGGGCGGTTAGTCGCACCGAGCACGATGATGCCCTTCGAGGGATCAAAGCCGTCCATCTCGGACAGCAGCTGGTTCAGTGTCTGCTCCCGCTCCTCGTTGCCTCCGCCGTACTGGGAATCGCGGCTCCGTCCGATGGCGTCAATTTCATCGATGAAAATGATGCAGGGCGCGTTCCGTCCCGCCTCCCGGAACAGATCGCGCACGCGGGAGGCGCCGACGCCGACATAGAGTTCAATGAAATCCGAGCCGGTCAGAGAGAAGAACGGGACATGTGCCTCTCCTGCGACGGCCCGGGCAAGCAGCGTTTTGCCTGTGCCGGGCGGTCCCACGAGCAGCGCGCCCTTCGGGAGCTTGGCGCCGATTTTGGAATATTTCTCCGGATTGTGCAGAAAATCCACCACTTCCTGCAGCGATTCCTTGGCCTCGTCCTCTCCGGCCACGTCCGCAAATGTGATCCCGGTCTCCTTCTGGACATATTCCTTCGCCCGGCTCTGCCCCACGCCCATGATTCCGCCGCCGCTCTTGCTCATGCGCCGGAACAGGAAGGACAGAAGCACCCAGAACAGAATCAGCGGGAGGATATACTCCAGCAGAAAGGTGAGGAGCAGGCCGGAGTTGTTCTGAATCCGCATTTTGACCGGAATATCCGCCTTCAGCAGGCGGTCGGTGATCGTCGTAATGTCCTCCGCTCTCCCGGTGTAATAAGAGAGCTGTGCTCCCGCCGCCGACGCGCCGCCGGATGACTTCGGGACAATATCGATTTTGTCGTCTCCGATGGTCACGGAGGCGATCTGCCCCTTGTCGATCATCCCGATGAACTCGTTGTAGGTGATTTCTTTTTCTGTGCTGCTGGACCCGCTCATCATGAAGCTGACGACCAGAAGTGTGATCAGGGCAGCAATCAGAAAAATAAAGAGATTCTGGCGGGGCTGTCCGCCGTTGCCGCTGCTGCCGCGTTGATTTCTGTTATTATCCAAAATATCTTCCTTCCATATCCTGTCTCCGTGCCTTTATGCCTGTGCCGCATCCTCTGCGGCCTCCGCAGGCGGCATGCACGAATGCGTCCCCGGATGGTCTGAACGGAATCGTTCTGTGTCATGTTCCATTCCCGTGTGACCTGTCATCATTATAATAACAAGGGAGGACCTGCACAAATGAAATCTCTCTGAACACCACAGCGTCGATATCAGGAGAATTGCGTGAGCGGCGAAACGGCGAGATGACTCTGAACCATGGAAACAAGGATCCTTTTCGTCGTATAATAGCGGAAAAGGAGTGCGTGTCATGAAATATACCGAACTCAAAATTTCTTCTGATCATTCTCCGGAGGAGACTGTTCCCAGTACTTCCTCCGCAGTGCCGGCACCGGGAGCCGTCCAGCCTTCCTCCTCAGATGCCGCAAGCCGCGCAGCAGCCTACGTTCCAGGCGTTCCCGTCAATCCGGAACCGGAGCGCGGAGACGGCGGAGATGCGCCGGAAGCCTCCTCTGCGGCGAAGCCTTCCGAACAGTCGGCATCCGGCAGCCGCTATCCAAAGAAAATTGCCATAATCACGGGTGCCTCCAGCGGCCTCGGTCAGGAATTCGTCCGTCAGATCGATGCCGATCCGGAGGAATCCTTTGATGAAATCTGGGTCGTCGCCCGCCGGCGCGACCGGCTTGAGGCACTGCAGGAAGACGTCCGCGTGCCAATCCGCGCCATCCCGCTCGACCTCACGCTCCCTGCCTCCATCGATCAGATATCGTCGCTTCTGGCAGAAGAAAACCCATTTGTGGGGCTGCTCATCAACGCCGCCGGATTTGGCAAAATCGGCAGCTATCAGGATATCTCCCGGATCGACATCGATCGGATGATCGATCTCAACTGCCGCGCCGCCGTGGATATGACCCAGGCAGTGCTTCCCTTCATGGGATCCGGCAGCCGCGTCCTGGAAATCTGTTCCACCGCGGGATTTCAGCCCTTCCAGTATCTGAATGTCTATGCAGCGACCAAGGCCTTCCTGTACCGCTACAGCCGGGCTCTCCGCGTGGAGGTGATGCCCCGCGGGATCAGCGTGACCGCGGTCTGCCCCTACTGGATCACGGACACGGAGTTCATCGGCACCGCCCGGAAGACGCAGGACAGCACCTACATCAGGCACTTTCCCTTCTCGACGAAAAGAGCGTCTGTCGTGTCCCATGCCCTGTATGACAGCAAGGCCGGATTCGCCGTCTCCACGCCCGGCGTGGTCTGCACGCTGCACCGCTTCTTCAGCAAAATCTGTCCTGACACGGTGATGATGGGCATCTGGGACCTGATCCGCAGAATTTAGCACACTGGCTGCAGCAGAATAAAACAGGCACAGGATAGGTTTGAAAGTGGCATTGGTGCCGCAAAGAACGCGGCACGGGGTATTATGATGAAAAGCAGCAGAATGATGATAAAAACCAACCGGTCTCCGGCAGGCCATCGTCTTCCCGGCGCAGCCAGAGCCGCATTCACTTCCGCGGCGGCGGCTGTCACCGCGGCTGTTCTGGCACTCGGAACCTTGCTTGCCCCTCAGGCAGCGCTGCACGCACAGGCGGCCTCCGCTGCGCCCACAGCGCAGAATCCGGTGGTCATCGTGCTCGATCCCGGGCACGGCGGTCCGCTCGAAAACAGCGACAATCAGGGTGCGATCTACGCACCCTACCGGGAAAAGGACCTGACGCTCCAGCTTGCAAAAGCAATTCAGGCGGAGCTCTCTGTCTACGACAATGTACAATGTTTCCTGACGCGGGAGGATGATTCCTCCCTGACCTTATCGGAGCGCGCCAGTATTGCGGCGGCCCATCATGCCGACATGCTGATCTGCCTGCATTTCAACGCCAGCAACCGGCACGATTACTATGGCTCCGAGGTCTGGGCCTCTGCATTCGGCCACAATTACGCGGTCGGGGCTTCCTTCGGTGAGACCGAACTGGCGATGCTCTCCGGCCTCGGCCTGTACAGCAAGGGGGTCAAAACCCGCATCGGCCAGCACGGCGATTATTATGGCATCATCCGTCACAGCGACGCGGCCGGCATTCCCTGCGTCCTCATTGAGCACTGCTACCTCGACAGCGAGGAGGATCGCAGTCTGCTCTCCGGAAAGGATTTCCTGTCGCAGCTTGCTCACGCAGATGCTGTCTCCATCGCCGCCTGGTTCCATCTGAAATCGTCCTCCTATGGGATTGATTTCGGCCAGTACGTCCGGCCGGAGACTGCGGACGCACCGGCCGGCGGTATCCCGCAGGACACCACGGCGCCTGACGTCTGCACGCTGGAACAGATTGGCCGGAGCGGCAGCCGGGTTTCCTTCCGTCTGACGGCGGCCGACACCGATTCGTCCTATCCTCTTCTGTACTATTCCTATACAGTGGATGGGAAGACCTCGCGGCTGCAGACCTGGCCGAAGGGTGCCTCCTCCGTCACCTTTACCATCCAGGCGCCAAAGGGCACCCAGGTATTCGGCACCGCCCATAACAGCTATGAGCTGAGCACGGACAGTTCTGTGCTCACCGTGAAGTGAAAGCCAGACTCTGAGCGATTCTGCTGCGGCATGCAGACAGAACTGCTCCAGACACATTCTGCTGCGGTATGCACAGACAGAGCTGCTTCTGACTGATTCTGCTGCAGCAGGCAGATTGACCTGCTTTTCTGACAGATTTTGCCGTCTTGATATCTACTGCTGCATAGTTATGGAACAAGACAGCGCAAAGGAAGGATACTCCCATGATTCTTGCTGTGGATACCGGAAATACCCATACCGTGCTCGGCGTCATCGACGAGAACGGACATATCGTCAATGTATTCCGCCTGCAGACCAACCAGCGCCGCACAGAGCACGAATACGCCGCGGACATCTACCGCATTCTCCGTCTCGGCGGCATCGCTCCCAAGTCCATGACCGGAGCCATCATCTCCACCGTCGTCCCGTCTCTCACCGAGACGCTCCGCCGCGCCGTGCGCATGGTGACCGGCCAGGAGGCGATGATCGTCGGCGCCGGTCTGAAAACAGGACTTGATATCGGCCTCGACGATCCCGGCACCATTGCCGCCGATCTCGTCTGCACCGCCGTCGCCGCCAGGGAGCTCTACCCGCTCCCCGCGTTCATCATCGATATGGGAACAGCGACCACCGTCACCGCGGTGAATGAGGCCGGGCGATACATCGGCGGCGTCATTTATGCCGGCGTGGGGATCTCTCTCGAGGCGCTCGTCAAGGACACCTCCCTGCTGCCCAATATTGAAATTGCTCCGCCGAAGCGGGCGATCGCCACCAACACGGTGGAGGCCATGAAATCCGGTATCTTTTACAGCACGGTCGGCGGCGTCGACGGCATCCTCGACCAGTTCGAGAAGGATCTTAAGCCGGCCACCATCGTTGCGACCGGCGGCCTCGCCACAAAGATCGCGCCGTACTGCAGGCATCAGATCGTGCTGGATGAGAATCTCCTGCTCAAGGGTCTGAAAATCATTTATGACAAAAATAAAAAGCCCGTCCGGCCCAGAGCGGAAAAATCCACGCAGAGCCGCTGACTGCCCGTCGTCCCACGCTTCGCACCCGATGATGGACAGCCGTCAGGAGCCATGATGCAAGCATACTTGCATCATGGCTCCTGGTTTATCGCTTTCATAAAAAAAGAGACGACCCTTTCGGTACGTCTCCTTCTTCGCTGTACGGACTGATGTCATGATGCCGCCCACTGCCGCACTCACATCTGCAGCAGTTCCGCTTCCCGGTTCAGATCTTCGGCAGTGCGTCCTGAATGCCGGAAAGGCATGCAGTATCAATATATTCCATCTTGCCGTGGTCGGCTGCGGCTGCGATTTCCGGATCAATCGGCACGCGTCCGAGCACGCGGATGCCTTCCTTCGCCGCAATCTCTTCCACATGGCTGTCTCCGAACACCTTGATTTCCTCTCCGCAGTGCGGACATTTCACATAGCTCATGTTCTCGACAATGCCCAGAATCGGCATCTTCATGGTTCTTGCCATGCCGACTGCCTTCTCGACGATCATGCCGACCAGCTCCTGCGGTGTGGTGACAATGAGAATGCCGTCCACCGGAAGCGACTGGAACACCGTCAGCGGAATGTCGCCGGTTCCCGGCGGCATGTCGACGAACATATAGTCCACATCGCCCCACTCCACATCGGTCCAGAACTGCTTCAGCGCACCGGTGATCACCGGACTCCTCCAGATCACCGGCTGTTCCTCATTCTCCATCAGAAGATTCATGGACATGACCTTGATCCCGGTCACCGTCTGCGCCGGAATCAGGCTCGTCTGCGTGGCGGACACATCCGCGCTCGTCAGGCCGAACATCTTCGGAATGCTCGGCCCGGTGATATCGCCGTCCAGAATAGCCGCTGAAAATCCGGCTCTTCTCGCCGCGACGGCTGCCATGCCCGTCACAAGAGATTTGCCGACGCCGCCCTTGCCGCTCATCACCGCAATCACCTTTTTGACATGACTCTTCGGATTCTCCGGTGCAAGAAAGCTCTTCGGATCCCGGTCCGCACAGTTCTCGCTACAGGTACTGCAGTCATGCGTACAATTTTCACTTGCTTCGCTCATAAATTTTACCTTTTCTATTTCTATGTCTATGTCTTTGCGTCAGCGGAGAAGGCTCATTCGATCAGCAGTCCGACCGGACAGTGGTCCGAACCCGTGACATCCGTGTAGATCATGGCATCGCGGAGCCGCGGCACCAGAGATTTTGACGTGACAAAATAATCGATCCGCCAGCCCGCATTCTTCTCCCGGGCATGGAAGCGGTAGCTCCACCAGGAATAGACCCCTGCTCTATCGGGATAAAAATAGCGCCAGGTATCTACAAAACCGGCATTCAGCAGCGCCGTGAACTTGGTCCTCTCCTCGTCCGTGAAACCTGCGTGACCGCGGTTCGTCTTCGGATTCTTCAGATCAATCTCCTCATGCGCCACATTGAGATCGCCGCAGAAAATCACCGGATGCGTCTTCTCCAGCTGCTTCAGATACCACAGGAAATCATCCTCCCAGGTCTGGCGGTAGGCAAGCCGCTGCAGCTCTTCCTTCGCATTCGGGACATACTCCGTGACCAGCCAGTAGTCTGGATACTCCAGAGCGATGACTCTTCCCTCATGGTCGTGCTCCTCGATGCCCATACCGTATCGCACCGACAGCGGCTTCTCCTTTGTGAACACCGCCGTGCCGGAGTACCCCTTCTTCTCCGCGTACGCCCAGTACTGATGATAACCCGGAAGAGTCAGTTCCGCCTGCCCTTCCTGCATCTTGGTCTCCTGCAGGCAGATGGCATCCGGCTGCTCCCGCTCCACAAAGGGAAGAAAAGCGTTCTTATTCATCACGGCGCGGAAGCCATTCACGTTCCAGCTGATATATTTCTTCACTTCTGTACTCTTTTCTTTTCCTGCGTGACCCGCATGCTTTTCCCAGGTCCGGCAGTTTCCCGTCCGCCTTATTTCCCCTCATAGGAAATCGCGCTGAACACCGGCACCGGATCAAGCACGCTGCGGCCGTTCAGACCGGCGAGCTCCATCAGCACCAGCACGCCTACGACCTGTCCGCCGAGCTTCTCGCACAGATCAACCATGGCCTTTGCCGTCCCGCCGGTCGCCATCAGATCGTCCACGATCAGCACCTTCTGCCCGGGCTTGATGGAATCCTTGTGCATCTCCAGCGTCGCCTGACCATATTCCAGATCGTAGCTGACCTCCACCGTCTCGCGGGGAAGCTTCCCCTTCTTGCGGATCAGCACCATCGGCTTGTGCATATTGTATGCAATCGGTGTTCCGAACACAAACCCGCGCGATTCCGCGCCGACCACCACGTCAAAATCCAGATCCTTCACCAGATCCTGCATGCTGTCGATCGCAAGCTGCAGTCCGTCCGCATCATCGATGACACTGGTGATATCGCGGAACATGATGCCCTTCTGCGGGAAATCCGGAATGGTAGTGACATAATCCTTCAACGCTTTCATGATACCTGTCCTCCTGTGCTCTGTGCTTTTCCGGCAGATGCCGGATCAGTCCGTTCTGACTCCGCCCGTCCCTCTCCCACGATCCGTTCGATCGTGAATCCGGTGCCGGTTCCCCTGATAAGGCGGGCCGGCGCGCCGCACTGCGGACAATCGAAGCCCTTCTGATGCGGGAAACGATATCCGCAGCCTGTACACTCCAGCATGGCCGGATCGCGGCGGAAATGAAGCTTTGCGCCCTCCGCTGCCGTACCGGCCGAAGCGGATTCAAAATACATCCCGATGCACTCCTCGACATAACCCGAGAGCTCGCCGATCGTGCAGTAGATGTCTGAAACCCTTCTGAATTGATTTTGCCGTGCCTCCCTCTGCACCGTGTCGAGCAGAGCGAGTACCGCTGGAAGTTCGTGCATATCCGCAGAAATTCCTTTATACTGGACTTTGTGTAAAGACGGATCCGGGCTGCGGACTGCTGTCCGGCATCCCGGGCCGCAGCTCTGACAAGAAAGTATTTTAGCTTAAAAAGCGGGAATTTCCTAGGAGTTTAAAGAGTTTTTATGGATGACAAACAGGACATGAAAATAGCGCTGCTCATCGATTCCGACAACGTCAGCGCCAAGTATATTTCAAGCATCCTGAGCCTGCTCTCCAAATACGGCAAAATCACCATCCGCCGCATGTACGGAGACTGGTCGCAGGACCGCCTCCGCCCCTGGCTGCACTGCTCCGCCGCCTATTCTCTCGAGCCCATCATGCAGATGAACAATACGCCGGGGAAAAATGCCAGCGACATCGGCCTCATCATCGACGCCATGGACATTCTGTACCGCAATACCGTGGGCGGCTTCTGCATCGCGTCGAGCGACGGAGATTTTAACAAGCTGGCCAAACGTCTGCGCGAGGCAGGCAAAATGGTCATCGGCATGGGCGAGAAGAAAACGCCTGAGGCCTTCCGCGCCTCCTGCGAGCGCTTTATCTACCTCGATGTGGACAGCCCCGAGACAGAGGAGGACGACAATACGGAGCCGGCCCGCGCCGCCTCCGCGGCGTCCACGGTCTCCAAAGCGGCTGCCGGATCAAAGAAAAAGACCTCCCGCGCCGCCTCGTCGAAGAGAGGCGCTTCCCAGGCTCCGGCTCCAGACGAGACCGGCCGCAAACCAGCCGGGCACGCCGCATCCGCGCCTTCCCAGGAAGTCACTGACAGTGACATTTCATACAATGCCGCGGACGCGCCGGTCATCTCCTTCACTCCTAGAAAGGAAATCGAGAAGACCATCATCGACATCATCGACGACAACAACACCGACGGCAAGGACACCTCTCTCGGTGAGATCGGCCAGCGCCTCACCATCGTCTACCCGGATTTTGACGTACAGAACTACGGCTACTCCAAACTGACCAACTTCGTCAAGGACCTCCCCCGCCTCCAGATGACCTCCCGCGACGGCGCCCAGTGGGTCACCCTCAGAGGCAGCTCCGACGACGACATCGAGCAGCAGATCGCCCGCATCTTCGAGAAACACAAGACCCGCGACCTCGACATCGGCCTCCTCAAGCAGGAACTCAAGGCCATCAACCCAAATCTCGACGATACCATCCGCAAGAGCGGCGTCACCCGCTTCAACGTCTACCTCAACCGCAATATCCATTCCGTGGAGGTCAACGGCCCGACCGTCACACTCCTGAAGTAACGATTGTCCCTAACAAGTTTAGCGTGTTTGGTACAATTTTTGTACCAAACACGCTAAACTCGTTAGGGACAATTTCACTCCGGCCGGATGTTCTGGTGGAGCAGGAAGGGATAGACGCGGTCGAGGAAGTGGTCGACCTGCTTCCAGTATCCCTGCGGATCTGTCACGACCGACGCGACATGACCGGCGCCGGCGAACCACGCGCATTCCTTCGGGCAGGACGCGGCCTCGAAGAGACGCGGCATCATGCTGGGCGGGACAAAATCATCGCTGTCGCCCTGGATGAAGAGGGTCGGCGTGGTGCTGTGCGTCACGGCGCTGACGGGCGAGGCCTTGTCGATGTCATATCCGGCGCGGACAAGCGCGACAGCGCGCACGGCCTGAATCATCACGTCGGAGGGCACGAAGCTGCCCGGCATTTTCTGATAAACCGCCCGGAACTCTTCCACCGCGCTGGTATAGCTGGAGTCCGCAACGGCTGCGCGCACCGCGTGCGGCAGGCGGTTTCCGGTCGTCTGAAGCACCGCCGCCGCGCCCATGGAGATGCCGTGAAGAAGAATAACGGCTTCCGCGTCCGTCTCCGTGATGCGTCTGATCCAGCGGATCAGGTCCCTCGCATCCTCATATCCCATCCCGGCGCAGTTTCCCTCGCTTTCTCCAAATCCGCGCAGGTCCGGCAGCAGCACCGTCATCCCATGATCCTCATAGTAATGCCGCGCATATAGGCCCATGCTCTCCGCCGAATCATGCCAGCCATGGACGCAGATGGCATAGCGGTGGCAGGCAGGATCCCCGGAGGGGATGAGGTTTCCGTGCAGCCTGAGTCCGTCGTGCGAGGTGATCCACACGTCTCTGCGCAGGACATGGGAATTCATCCAGTCGCGGCCTGCCCGGTACGGCCGCTCGCCGGGATCGCTGTCATGCGAGGGATCATGCGGCATCGGCTTCATGGCACAATCGTAGAAATAGTTGGCAGCGCCGAGCAGCGCACCGCCTGCTCCGGCCGCGCCGAATCCCAGTGCCGTGAGAAACGGATGGGACATAGTCTTTTTCCCCTGCGTCCCCGTCCTGTACTCTTCTTTTTCTTTCTTATCGCTCATTCTCATCCCTATACCCCGTGCCGCGTTTTTTTAGCGGCACCCGTGGGGAGAAATGCCCGAATAGGCTTTCTCCCGTATCGGGACATTGGTGCCAGCGGCACCAATGTCAGTTTGCTGCTGTTTCCCTCCCGGCGATGACCCGGCCGAGCAGATGCACCAGCTTCTTTTCCTCCACCGGCTTGCTGATACCCGCATCGATTGTCGCGCCGAATGAGGACGCCATGTCCTCCTCAAATGCGTTCTGAGTCAGCGCAATGATCGGCACCGGCCGGGCAGCCTCATGTCCCCGCTCCTTCGCCACTCTGGCCCGCTCCTGCTCCGTGGCGCGTATCTGCCGTGCCGTCTCAAGCCCGTCCATGCCAGGCATGTGATAATCCACCAGAATCGCGCTGTAGTATCCGGCGCGGTGATTCTGAAACGCCCTGACCGTCTCCATCCCGCTTGACGATGTGACGACAACCATTCCCCGGCGCAGAAGAAGCTCCCGGATCAGCCTGCAGCTGAGTGGGTCGTCCTCCGTGAGCAGCACGCGCAAGCCATGAAACTCCCCGCCGGCCGGTTTCTTTCCCCCGGCAGAATCATCATCCTGCGCTCCCGCGGCAGTCTCCCCGCCAGGGCGCGCCGCCGCGTCCTCTCCCAGTGCGTCTGCGCCGAGATCCCTGGCCTCTACCAGCCGGCCATAGCGGTTCAGCACTGCCTTCACACTCACGTCCACGGTAAAATACGATCCGACGCCCGGCGTGCTGGTCACGCCGATCCGCCCGCCCATCAGCCGCACCAGACTGTTGGCCGTCGCCAGCCCCAGACCGAAGCCCGGACGCATCCGGGGATCCATCGCGTTGCTGTGCCCCCGCGTAAAGGGTTCAAACAGCACCGGCATGAGAGAATCCTCAATGCCGATTCCGGTGTCGATTATCTCAAAATGAAGCGGAAACACGGTTCCGTCCGGCTGCCCGCATCCGGCGGAAAACGATACCTTTCCACCGCGGTTCGTGTACCGCACCGCGTTATCCAGAATATTCAGAAGGACCCGCTTCAGAGCATCCCGGTCGCCGCACACGACCTCAGGAAGCCGCTCGCTCATCCGGAAATCCAGCTCCAGCTCCGCCTTCCGGCACCAGTCCGCCGCTTCCCGGCGGATCTCCCGGCAGAGATCCGGAAGCACAAACTCCGCCTCCTGGTATTTTCTCTCGTGATTGTCCAGCTGCGCCGCATGGAGCAGGCTGTCGACCATGCCGAGCATGATGCCCGCCGCCTCGCGGATTTTCTCCACCGCGTCCTGCTGCCCGTCGTCGAGCCCTCCCGCTTCGATCTGCGGCAGAAGCGACAGCACCGCCTCGGATGGCCTGCGGAGATCTCCCTGCATGCGCACCAGAAACTCCCGCCGTCCCTCCTCCGCTTTTTTTGCCTCCTCCTCAGAGGTCTGCACCTGCTTTTGCAGAGAGGCAATGGACGCCTCCGCCTCCTCCTGCTTTCCGACCAGCGCGTCCCGCTCCCTGCTAAGCCGCCTGACCGCTGCATCCCGGTCCGCCTTCAGCCTGGCATACTCCCGGTCTGCCTTCTCCTTCGCCGCGCGGAGCGCTGCCTCCGCCGCCTCTGCCTTTTGCTCCTGCTCCGCCGCGAACAAAGCCGCCTGCTCAGAGAGCCTGCGCTCCTGTTCCTTCTTCGCTGCGGCAGCAATCTTGTCAGCCTTCGACCGCTCCATCGCGATGCGGGAAGCGGACTCCTCGCGGACCCGGTCGAGCCGCTCCGCCGCCTCAACCTTTGCCTGCTCCACCGCGGCCTTTTTCTCATCCTCCGACGCGACTGCCTTCTGCTTCAGTGCGTCCGCCTGTTCCGTCAGCTCCCGGATCATCTCCTGCAGCGGCCGGACCGCCTGTTCCACCGCAGCCTGCTCCTCCGCGATCAGCGCTCCGAGTTCGTGGAAGACAAGGTAACTGATTTTGGCCTCATCCTCCTCAAACGCATACTGCCCCGTCACCTCGAAGGCAAAATCCGCCCCGCTCTTCTGTTTTGCGCTCACCCGCAGGGACACCGCATCTGTCCCGGGATCGGAAAAGGCCGTGCGCAGCGCATCCCGGTCCGCCGGCCGGAACATAAAAAAGGCATCCTTCTTGGCATAGTTGTCAAATTCTTTTTCCGTATAGCCCAGGTGATTCCGAAACCAGCTGTTCTGAAACGCCAGACGCAGATCCATCGCTCCGTGCCCGCGCACCACCATGACCGGCTCCGGAATATATTCAATAAACATCCGGAACGGGACCGGGTCTGACAGGGAAAAGCGATGAGACATATGGAAGAACGGAATCTCATAGCCGTCCTTCGCCGTGCGGATGACAAACGAGGTGCGCACATACTGCGTCCATTTCGGATCCACCGGCACCAGGGACACGTCAAAGGACACGACCCGGATCGTGTCCGCGCTCGGATCCGACATCATGTTTGAGACATCAACGTAATATTTCTGTCCCGCGCTCTGTATCTCATCCTTCAGAAAGTCATAGATTTCCTTCTGGTCCTTCAGATGCACAGACTTCTCCGGCGTCACCCAGATCATGTCCGGCGCGAGGCAGGCCATCGCGGCCGTTACGTCCTGCTTTGTATATACCTGTACCAGGAAATTTTTGGCAAATTCAATCGGTGTCTGCATCTGTTTCTGACCGGGCGTCCCCCTCTGATCCTCCCTGCTTCTATCCTGTTTCCCAGCATATCACATTTTCCACAGCTCCGCCCTGCCCTGTGCTACAATCCGATTATCGATGCATCATTCTCTTTCCCGTTTCCCGCACCTGCTGCCGCATCAGCGGGAAGGGCCCGGAAGAGGGCCGGAACAGATTTTTCCTCCAGATCAGACATGCATTGTCTGCATCCCGGCAAAATCCGTATTAGACAGGTATATCATGCTATTCAATTCCTACATTTTTATTTTTCTTTTTCTGCCGCTTTCCCTGGCGGGCTGGTACGCACTGAACCATTTTCACCGGTACCGCGCTGCGCTCGCGTTTCTCTGCGCCATGTCGCTCTGGTTCTACGGATACTTTCATCCAAAATATCTGCTTCTCCTGCTCGGTTCGATCGCCATGAATTATGCGCTGAGCAGTGTCATCCACATGGTCGAGCGAAGGGGACCGGTCTCGCCTGCGCTGCGCAGATTATTCCTTGTCCTCGGCGCGGCCGGCAATCTCGCGGTACTGTTCTACTTCAAATACACGGACTTTTTTCTCTCCACCTGCAATGCGGTCTTCCGGACCGACTGGGCGCTCCGCCACATCATGCTGCCGCTCGGGATCAGCTTCTTCACCTTCCAGCAGATTTCCTTCATCACCGATCGGGCGCTGGGAGACGCACCGCACTATCCGCTGCTGCAATACCTGACCTTTGTCACGTTCTTTCCCCAGCTCATCGCCGGCCCCATCGTGCTGTACGACGAGATGATCCCGCAGCTCGAGAATCCGGAGAACCGGCGCTTCCAGCCGGATTCGTTCCGCCGGGGCGTCTATCTTTTCTCCCTCGGCCTCGCGAAAAAGGTCCTGCTGGCCGACACGCTCGCCGGTCAGGTCGCCTTCGGCTATGATCATACCTACTATCTCGATGCGCTGACCTCCTTTCTGGTGCTGCTTTCCTATGCGTTCGAATTATATTTTGACTTCAGCGGCTACTGCGACATGGCCATGGGAATCGGCTGGATGTTCGGCATCACCCTTCCGGTCAACTTCGACTCGCCCTACCGGACCGCCTCGATGAAGGAATTCTGGCAGCACTGGCATATCACGCTCCAGCGCTTTTTCACCCGGTATGTCTATTTCCCGCTCGGCGGGAGCAGGCACGGCCGTCTGCGCACTGTGCGGAATGTCATGATTGTCTTCCTCCTCAGCGGCTTCTGGCATGGCGCTGCCTGGACCTTCGTGCTCTGGGGACTCCTGAACGGCCTCGCCGTCGTCTTCGACGACCTCGGCATTCTCACAGCATCCGTACCGGAAGATACCGAAAGGCCGCGCGCTTCCGGCACGGCAGCCGCCCGGAAAGCCATCTCTCCCGGACCGATTGCCGCCCGGGAAGCCATCTCCTCCGGTCCGACAGCCGCCCGGGAAGCCATCTCCTCCGGTCCGGCAGCCGCCCGGAAAGCCATCTCTCCCGGACCGATTGCCGCTCAGGAAGCACGCTCTCTCCAGATGCCCGCCCGCCGCAGATATCTCCTCCGGCGCGCTCCGCTGATTACCCTGCCGCGGCCGGTGATGCAGGCGCTGACCTTCCTCTTCTGGACCGTCTCCCTCGCGCTGTTCCGCGCGGACTCCGTCGCGGCCGCCTTTCAGATGATCCGGAATCTCTTCACCCGCTGGTGGCTGCCCGGCTATCTGTTTCTCACAGGCGAACAGTTTCAGCCGGTGGAACTCTACGCTGTGCACAAGGGTCTGTCACTCTTCGCGCCGTCTCTGCTCCGTCCCTATTCCACGGTGCTCTGGATCCTGATGCTCGCCCTGTGCTCGTACCTTGTGTTCTTCCGGGAAAATGCCGTCCGGATGGCCGGACACTGTGCCTTCTCCAGGAGGGATGCTGTCCTCTCGGGCATCCTGTTCTGCTGGTCCGTGCTCTCGCTCTCCGGCGTCAGCACATTCCTGTACTTTAACTTTTAACCGGTTCCCGATACGCGCGATATCAGAGGGTTCCTTATGCTCTGCCTCGGCGGTGCAAAATCGATCCTGCAGTGCCGCGGCGTCCGGCCGCCCATGCTGTTCAATATTTCTCCGCGGCAGGCTCCAAACTGACAATGGTGATCCAATGAGAAAGATAAAACTCTCCAACATGCAAACTGCCCGCCCCGCTCCTTCCGCCGGGCAATTTCTCCGTTCCTTTGCGCTGACCTGCGCGGTGCTGCTCGGATTTTGCGCCCTTCTCGTCTTCCTCCTCGATCCGTTCTTCCACTACCACAGGCCCTGGTTCGGCCTCGCCGCGGTACAGACCGAGAAGGAATACCAGGTCGTCGGCGCACTCGACCATCTCCCTTATGACAGTCTGATCGTGGGAAGCTCCGTCACAGAGAATAACTACAACGGCTGGTACGACGAGGCATTCGGCGGCCAGACCATCAAGGCAGTCCGCTCCTACGGCGCCACCGCGGATCTCTGCTGGCTGCTGTCCCGCGCGCATGAAACCCACCGCCTCCGGAATGTCTACTACAATATCGATCCGACCTCTCTGTATGCCGAACCGGAGGTCACCTTTGCCGCGTCCGGCTGCCCCATGTATCTGTATGACCGGAACCCCTTCAACGATGTATCCTATCTTCTCAATAAAACAGTGCTGTTTGAGGAAATCCCGCACTCCGTCCTGATGTCGCTGCGGGGATATGACGAAAACACCTCCTACAACTGGTGGACCAGCAAAACCTTCTCCCGGGAGGCTGCGCTCTCCCATTACACCCGGTCAGAGACGGTGCTTCCGGAACAGTCCGAACACGCGAAGGACGAAGAGCTGCGCGGCAATCTTGCTCTTCTGACGGCTGAGGTGGAGGCTCACCCGGAGACAGACTACTATTTCTTCTTCCCGCCCTATTCCGCGCTCTGGTGGGACAACGCTGTCCGCACCGGTGCCCGGGATTTTGTGCTCTATGACGAGAGCCGGGCGATGAAGACGCTTCTCCAATATAAAAATGTCCGCCTGTACTGCTTTCAGGCGGACTCAGAGATCATCTTCGATCTTGACAACTATATGGATGCGCTTCACTTCAGGCCGGAGATCAATCACCAGATGGTGACCTGGATGAAAGAGGGCCGGTATGAACTTCACTCCGACGCGGACGTCGACGCGCAGATCGATGCACTCCGCCGCGTCACGGATCGGGCTGCCCGGTCAAAATACTGACCTGCCCCTCCGTGCTTTGCTCTCTGCGGCTTCATTCGCCCTGACTGAGATGCAGGCCAATCGGCGCTGCCGGCCAATCCTGCCACGCCGGGCTTCGCGGCCTCATTTATTCTGACTGAGATTCAGTCCCCGAATCGTCTTGCGCAGCGGCAGCACGCTCTTCGGATTGACCGAGAGCTCATCCACGCCCATGCGCAGGAAAGTCTCCGTGAGCGTCGTGTCTGCGCCGAGCTCGCCGCAGATGCCGACCCACGTGCCATGGCGGTGCCCCGCCTCCACTGTCATCTGGATCTCCCGCAGAACCGCCGGGTGATGCGTATCGGAGAACGGTTCCAGCTTCGCGTTCTGCCGGTCAATGGCACAGGTGTACTGCGTGAGATCATTGGTTCCGATGGAGAAGAAATCACACTCCTTCGCGAGATCATCCGCGATCAGCACCGCCGCCGGCGTCTCAATCATCGTGCCGATCTCATAATGCCCGATCTTCACTCCCTCCGCCTCGAGCTCCGCCCGGCACTCCGCCAGAATCTCCTTCGCCTCTCTCAGCTCCCGGACCGAGATAATCATCGGGAACATGATGCCCATATTTCCATAGGCCGAGGCGCGGAGCAACGCGCGCAGCTGCTTTTTGAAAAAGTCCTTTCTCGTAAGGCAGATGCGGATCGCCCGGTATCCGAGTGCGGGATTATCCTCATGATCGAGCTTCATGTAATCAATGGTCTTGTCCGCACCGATGTCACAGGTGCGGATGATGACCTGTTTCGGCGCCAGAGACTCCAGAACATGCCGGTACGCCTCAAACTGCTCCTCTTCACCCGGCTCCTGCCGACTGTTGAGATACACAAATTCCGTGCGGAACAGGCCGACTCCGCCGGCATCATTCTGCTGAACGGCGCCGATGTCCGACGGTCCGCCGATGTTGGCATAGACCTTGACCGTTCTGCCATCGATGGTCGTGTTGTCCTTGCCCTTCAGCTCCTGCAACAGCGCGATCCCGGCCTGATCCTCCTCCTGCTTCTTCTTGAGCGAGCGGAGCAGATCATCCGTCGGATCGACATAAATGCAGCTGTTATAACCATCGATGATGGCCATCTTTCCGTCCCAGTCCGCGCTGACATCCCCGCACTGTACAAGCGCCGGAATGTTCATGCTGCGCGCCAGGATTGCCGTGTGGCTGTTGGTGCTGCCCTCCCGGGTCACAAACCCGAGCAGCAGCGATTTGTCGAGACGCACCGTCTCAGACGGCGCAAGATCCTTCGCCACCAGAATGGAAGGCTCCGTCCCCTGCAGAGAATTCGGATCCGCACCGGTAAGAAAATCCAGCATGCTCTGCCCGATGTCATCGATATCCG